>ENA-OQJI01000022-OQJI01000022.1-human-gut-metagenome-genome-assembly--contig:-NODE-22-length-38631-cov-1.928033_pt1 | contig 38631 bp, 34 predicted proteins | sample MGYA00242602_ERZ504768 | MGnify/ENA primary metagenome ERZ504768 (study PRJEB26092, sample SAMD00036368) | human gut metagenome | host: Homo sapiens | study: EMG produced TPA metagenomics assembly of...
TTTAATGTCTGGTTATCCATTTTTTCATCCTTTTAGGGGATGAACGGATAAAAATTACGCTTTTAAGGTATGGTTTTATACCCTAATAAGCTGCCGGAAAGTGAACGGGTATGCTCCGGAATATGTATGAGTTTTAAATAAGATAATTTGATTTTCAATAAATTGATAAACAAAGACAAGTAATTTTTTCCAATAAATTAGAATACTTCAATAAAATAAACTAAACACCCAGTTGATAAATATGATAAAAAACAAAATGTTAGCCACTCCATCCACTGACTAAAAATCAATTGTCGACTTTTATGTTTAATTAATTCTGATAAAAGTAGTTTGTAGGATATTATAAAACTTTAGAAATATCAATAAATAGAACATATCAAATAATAAAAGCTATCTTAGAAGTCTATTTGAAAAGATTAATTTCAACAATAACAAAAAAATTTCCTTTTCTCTATTTTAACAATACACTAATGATGTAATACAATTAAGAATAAAGAAGCCATTTCAATAAAATTGTTTAATAGACAAAATCTTCCAAAGTAAAATTTACATAGATATGTTTTGTACTTTTATTATATTCACCCGTTTTTTCTGCACTTCTATACTCCGTACTTCCACCTTGGTGTATTTGCATAAAAGCTGAAACCGTATAAGTTCCATTTTCCTTCTTTCGCTCATAAACGTAAATATTATTCGTATTTTTATAAATTTGATTATCATCAATAAAAACAGAACAAGTAAACATAGCCATTGTTTGAGGAAATGAAACATGAATAAACAATTGCTCCACAAATGAACCACCCTCATTCATGATAACCATTCCAGAACGTGATACCATAGTCCATTCTGTATACATAATATTATCATAACCAGGATCATAATATTGACCTGGGTATGCCATATGTAATAATCTATACCGTATTCCAATTTTACCTTTAGGTAAACAAGCCGCATCAATATCCACACATCGACTCGGTGATTTTTCTTCTATTATACCATTTTGATATTTCCCTTTTCCATCCCCTAGCCACTTCCACTCAGATTCCGGTATAAACTGAAGATATTCATCCCCATCAGAAATTTTTCTATATTGAACTTGCAATCTATGGTAATACTGCCAATCATAAGAAAATCCCCATGAGTAAACCAAACTAACATATCCTGCACATGTATCAATCGTAGCTACATCATATGGAGTATCTCTATATCCACTCCAATATTCACTGGGGGCAGGCAATCGCTCTGTAGAATTCCACCAAGTTGGTTCATAACCAATGGACCTTGATTTGGGTATACTTTGTACCTCCTCTAAAATATTAGAGGAACAAGAAGAAATAAAAGCAAATAAGCACAAATAGATAAACGATTTTTTTCATAATATATATAATTAACGTGAATTCGAAATAACAATAAATATATTTCACTGATAATTAAAAATATATCAATAAAAGCATTAAATTTATAGTGCTGAATCATTACATTTAAACGATTGCCGTCATGTTTCTAAGTGACTTAAATTTACAAAAAATTATTGTATATCCAAAGATTTTTATAAGGAATTTACATTGCAACAGGAAAAATATATGATTTAAGGATAATAAGACCAATCACCGTAATAAGCCCAACCGTATAGTAATGTTGATATTATGGTTATTCTTATCCTATTTCATTCTGGTAGTTTCCGCTGTTTCAAGCATTACTACAAGGAATATGTGTGCAAATATCTGAAAAAACTTTTTCCACGTTTGGTATCCTATAACCGTTTAGTAGAATTAGAGAAGGAGGTATGCTTTCCTTGACCATTTTTATCAAGAAAGCATTGCTGGGACCTGTACAGGCATCAGTTTTGTTGATTCAACTCTCTTACATGTGTGTCGTAACCCAAAAATCTTGATTCATAAGATATTTGAAGGGCTTGCCGAGCGTGAAAAATGTTCTATGGAATGGTTCTTCGGATTCAAACTGCATCTAATAATCAATGATAAAGGAGAGTCCTCAATTTCATGTTCACTCTTGGAAACGTGGATGACCGAGAACCTTTGAGGCTGGGAAAGCTCCTAGAGAACATCAAAGGAAAATTATGTGCTGACAAAGGATATATCGGTCAGGCTCTGTTTGAGAACCTTTTCCTTAATGGCATACAGCTTGTCACTAAAGTTAAAAAACAATAGTATGAAGAATTCACTGATGAGTATTGCCGACAAAATTCTACTCAGAAAAAGAACCTTGATTGAAACAGTCAATGATGAACTGAAGAACATAGCACAGATAGAACACTCCAAACATCGTTCATTCAATAACTTTATAGCCAACTCCTTTCGGCTATAGCAACATACTGCTTGTTTGAAAAGAAGCCCGCCATTGAAGTAAACTTTGTTAATGACAGGCAACTGTCTATTTTCTAATTTTATTTCACGTTATATTAGTTATTAAATCTAGAAATAGCCGTATCACAGACTTTGTTTTTAAGTTATGATACGGCTATTATTTTTATTACGTCACAGAACACCTGTATTACACTTCTCGTCCGATCAGTCAAAACTAACCACTCCTATTTTCTTCTTACCATTCATCTTGACAGCAAGCGGCTTATCGAAATGTACCCAGCGTAAATACTTGGTTTCTTCCACAGCCGGCATACTGTTCAGCAATTCCTGATTATACAGTCCGTCGTTCATATAAGCATTTATCGTAAAATAACCGACACCGAAGGATGTCAGATTCTGGAAGAAATGAGTACCCTGACTCGGATCGACACGATAATTGGTGAGTCCAGCCTCTACAATGACACGTGCAGCCGATATATTAGGCCATTTTACCGGAATACCCAGCCATGTATCACTGCTTCCCCAGCGTCCCGGACCAATAAGAATATAATGCTTTCCTTCATCCAGGAAGCGTTTGTTAAGTTTCTCTATATCATAGGCAATAAGCTGATTATTGGAAGCGGAATATCCTTCGGTCTTTACATATATTACGTCTTGAATATCGTCCATAATACCTTGTCCGAGAGAATTTACACTCTTCAGCAGGAGCTGGTCTTCGGGGATAGCATCCAAATCTTCATTCAAATCGGCTTTCATATCTACCATCGGACGTATCTGTAACAAATAGAATACTCCTTTCTTCTCTGCTGCATTCAGATTTACGGCAAACTCAATCTCTACGGGACGACGCATTTCTCCCTGTCCATATTTTTGAACCAATTGAAGAATACGTGCCAATGGAAAGACATCGTGCTGAAGAATATTGGCAAAAGTTATCACTTTACGTCCACCCGGATAGATTCCGTCGCGTATTACCATATCATACGGATCGTATGTTGAAGCTATATAATTCAAAGAGCCATCGTTTTCGGCTTCCTTCACAGGAAGCTTTAACAGGTAAAACCATCATCGAGTGAAAAATTTTGCCCCATATTTTTCAAATCGAGGGCATAAAAACGCGTCTGAGTTTCACGCAAAGCCATTTCCATCTCACTTGTCTGGAGCACTTTATCGGGATGGTAAGGACAAACTCTCAACGTAAGTCCTCCATCGACAATATATTTTCCTAATCCCAGAGCAAGACTTACAGTTCCCTCTTCTGCCAGTTCATCGTTAATCGGATAATAATTGATAGAACGTGCTACTCCTGAAATAGAAGGATAAAAACGGTCACCGTATTGAGTACCTACCACTTCCTGTAAAATAACAGCCATCTTTTCCTGATCGATAACGTTGCTGGTAGCTTGCATATATGACTTACTGTCTTTGTAGTAAACCGATGCATAAACACCTTTTATCGCATCACTCAGCATGCGCAGCATCTCATATTTATCTGTAAGGTAAGGAATCATATAAGTAGAATAGATTCCAGCAAATGGCTGATAATGAGAATCCTCTAGCAAGCTGGACGAACGGATAGCAATAGGTGACTTCACAACATCGAAGAAGGCGAAAAAGTCTTCAACCAGTTTGTCGGGCAACTTGGCTCTTAAAAAAGCACGTAATATGGTTTCATCATCAGCATCACTCAGTGCCACCTGATACAGCTGGTTCATATCCATGAATTCATCGAATATATCTGTACAAAGTACCACCGTCTTGGGAATCACAACCGAAGCATTTTCAAACTCTTCGAATTCGGCATGCCTCTTTACCATATTATCAATAAAGGCAAGTCCTCGTCCCTTTCCTCCCAGCGAACCGTCACCGATACGGGCAAAGTTAGAATAACGGTCAAAACGGTCACGCTGGAAAACAGCTACAACTCCCTGATTTTTCATTTTGCGGTACTTCACAATCGCCTCGAATATAATCTGGCGATGAGCATCGATGTCTTGCAAAGACTCCCAGGTTATTTGTTTCAAGAACTCTGCAACGGGGAATATGGCGCGCGAATATAACCAACGCGATATATGATTACGACTGATGTGATAAAGGAATGATTCGGCCGGTATAGAGAAAATGGCATTTTGAAGTTCCTTCAAATTATGCACACGTACCACTTCCTCCATCGTATTCGGATTGCGGAAAATGAAATCACCAAAACCAAAATTTTCGGAAACAGCTTCGCGCAGGTCGATATTCATTTTCTTCGAGTTCTTATCGATAAACTGAGCACCGCAACTAAGGGCAAACTCTTTGTTGCTGACTTCTGCCGATTGAAGAATCAATGGAATAAATGGATCACGACTTCTAACTTCGGTAAGAAAACGAATACCTGCATGCGGATCAATTTTATCCTCACGCGGATAACGGGCATCCGATATGATACCCAACGTATTATTCTGGTATTTATTGTATAAGTCCATCGCCTCTTCGTAAGAGCGGGCCAGTACTATTTTAGGACGCCCGCGCATACGCAACGTACGCTGGTGCTCATTCAATGCTTCGGTGGCAAACTCCTGACTTTGGCGAAGCACGAACTTATACAGATTAGGTAGTACAGACGAATAAAAACGGATGGAATCTTCTACAAGTAATATCATCTGTACACCCACCTCTTTTATATCGTGTTCCAGATTCATCTTGTCTTCTATCAACTTTATGATAGATACCAGCAAATCTGTATTTCCCAACCAGCAGAACACGTACTCGAAAATACTCAGGTCTTCATGTTCCATTCGTTCTTTAATACCATGAGAGAAAGGTGTCAGAACAACTAATGGTATATGAGGATATTTTTCCTTTATCTGACGAGCAATGTCGAACGTATCACTATTGTCCGATCCGGGCATACAGATAACCAGGTCGAACATTGTATTTCCCAGTTGCTTCCATGCATCTTCCTCAGTAGACACTTGTGTAAAGCGAGGAGGATAACGAAGACTGAGATTCATGTATTCGATAAATATCTTTTCATCAATGCGACCGTCATCCTCGAGCATGAAAGCATCATACGGATTTGCCACAAGAAGTACATTAAAGATGCGTTTAGTCATTAAACTGACAAACTGGGTATCTTTAAAATAAAGTTGGTTTAATTTTAACTTACTGAGCATAGCTTCAAGGTTTAAGCTTTATTTGTTTAACAAATAACGTGATTTCTATTGATTTGTGCAACTTAGCAGCAGATAAAAATTACTTTCAGACAAATGTAGCACCTTTCAGGCTTTAACTTTTTATCACTTTTCACCCGCAAAAACATTCTGAAATATTTTGATGTTCTACATAAAAACCTATCTTTGCAGTAACAAACAATTTCATTTTGTCAGACCTTAAATTAAAAATGTCATGAACATTAACCAGATTATGTCATCTCTGGAAGCTAAGCATCCGGGTGAATCAGAGTACTTGCAGGCGGTTAGAGAAGTTCTACTTTCTATTGAAGATATTTACAATCAACATCCCGAATTTGAAAAAGCATCACTGATAGAGCGTTTGGTTGAGCCAGACCGTATCATAACATTCCGTGTACCTTGGGTGGACGACAAAGGCAAAGTACAAGTAAATTTAGGTTATCGTGTACAGTTTAATAATGCCATCGGCCCGTATAAAGGTGGTATCCGTTTCCATGCATCTGTAAATCTTTCTATCCTGAAATTCTTAGGTTTCGAACAGACATTTAAGAACGCATTGACAACTCTTCCGATGGGTGGTGGTAAAGGTGGTTCTGATTTCTCACCACGTGGCAAGAGTGATGCTGAAGTTATGCGCTTCTGCCAGGCATTCATGCTTGAATTATGGCGTCATGTAGGTCCAGACATGGATGTTCCTGCCGGTGATATCGGTGTAGGCGGCCGTGAAGTTGGATATATGTTCGGTATGTACAAAAAGTTAACACATGAATTTACAGGTACATTCACTGGTAAAGGTTTGGAATTCGGCGGTTCATTAATCCGCCCAGAAGCTACTGGATTTGGTGGTTTGTACTTTGTAAAACACATGCTCGATAAGAAAGGTATAGATATAAAAGGAAAGACTGTGGCTATTTCCGGTTTTGGAAACGTCGCATGGGGAGCAGCAACCAAAGCTACTCAATTAGGCGCTAAGGTAGTTACTATCTCTGGTCCGGACGGATACATTTATGATCCAGATGGTATCAGCGGAGAAAAGATTGACTATATGCTTGAACTGCGTGCTTCTGGCAACGATATCGTAGCACCGTATGCCGACAAGTTCCCTGGCTCTACTTTCGTAGAAGGACGTCGTCCATGGGAAGTAAAAGTAGATATTGCTCTGCCTTGTGCAACCCAAAACGAATTGAACGGAGAAGATGCCATGAACTTGATAAATAATTCCGTACTTTGCGTTGGAGAAATTTCTAATATGGGATGTACTCCAGAAGCTATCGATGCATTCATCGAACATAAGCTAATGTATGCTCCGGGTAAAGCTGTAAATGCAGGTGGTGTTGCAACTTCAGGACTGGAAATGAGCCAGAATGCAATGCATCTGAGCTGGACTGCTCAAGAAGTGGACGAAAAATTGCACCAAATTATGCATAACATCCATGAACAATGTGTAAAATACGGAACTGAACCTGACGAATATATCAATTACGTAAAAGGTGCCAACATTGCAGGATTTATGAAAGTAGCACATGCTATGATGGCTCAAGGTATTGTCTAAAGAACTAAAAAACAAAAGAAAGAATAGAAATTGCAATTTTCTTGTCCTCAAATTTTTATTTGTGGTTTCTATTTCTTAATTTTACAATATATCTCGTTTAGTTGTATTTGTATTTTGTATTGTAGCTTGCGCTGCCTGCCTGAGAAGGTTCGGCAGCGTATTTTTTTCCAAAAAAAGTACATAAATTCTAAATATGGCGTTATTCTTATAAAAAGTCAAGTTGAAATAATGCCATGAAATATATATCAACAATCATAATCTTATTTACAATATTAAACGGATGTACATCCGAAAAGCTTTCCGAACAGAAATTGAAGCAGGTAATCATCACAGGAAAAGAATATGCCACTTTTGGAGAAAAAGAATCAAGAAACAATATTTCCGGACAATTGGAAGAAAACAGTATAATCTCTTTTTACAGCAGAGGAGGTATAAGTGCAGAAAATATACCACTTACTTACACGCACGGAGTATGGAATTATACTTCCGAACTACAATGGAATACTGATCAGTCGGACGCGGTTGTCAGTGCCTATTATCCTTACATGGAGAGTGACAATTTTACGGTATATGAACCTGACGGAAAATTAAAAGACATTTTATATTATACAGGAAATACCCGATACGGTTCTCCTATTATTTTAAAATTCAGTCATTTATTCTCTCAACTTGTCTTTCATGTTGATCCGCTTCTAAACAAGCAGCTCCAAGAAATACAGTTTACTCCTTCTGTTTCAGTACACACATTCGATCCCTTTTCTGCTGAAATGGAATACACAGAAGAGCACCCTTATCCCCAAGTATTTACAAAACAAGAAAATGGTATATATACGCTACTTGTTCCTCCAGCTCCAGAGATACGGGTAGATATAAGTATCACAACTGAAGAGGAAACATACACAGCATCTGTTCATTCTTCAGCCTTTCAAAGCGGATATCGATATAATTATAACATAAAATCATCAAACGACGGATGCGGAATCAGTACAGCTGAAGATTTTATCGCTTTTACTTATCTCATTAATGGAGAAGCGTATGCCGACAGATGTTTAGAAGAGTTCGGAACATCTGTCAATGGAAAAATGACTTATTATCTATTAAATGACATTCATTTTACTCCCGAAGAGTGTGCACGTTTGCAAAGTATCGGACATTATAACCAATCAGGTTTCGAAAACTCAGGATTTATAGATTGCCTGGACGGACAAAATCATACACTGTACGAACTAAAATTAGAGCCTAAAAGCAATATGGATTCATATGCTTTGTTTTCTTTTGTTGATACAGCTGGCATTATCAAGGATTTAAATATTGAGAACGTATCATACTCCAATGCCGGATATACCTGTAAATATGAAGCTATTCTTACAGGTAGAAACAATGGTACAATAACAGGATGTCATATCAAAGGGAACAATTCTTTTACAGGAGAATCGGTTAAGCAGGCTGGCGGTATTGCCGGAATCAATAAAGGATGCGTCATTAACTGCTCTGCAGAGAACATTGATTTTCAACTGCCAAAAGCTCAGGCTTCCGGTATCTCTTTCAGTAATTTCGGACAACTGTTAAACTGCTATATGGCAAGTTGTGATTTTACTAATACACTGAGCAGTGGAGGTATCTGCTATACCATGGAACCAAGAAGTGAAATGAAAAATTGCTACACATACAAAACGATAGGATATCCATCAAAAAAGAAATATGGATCACTGGTATATAAAAGCAACAACTGTACGATAGAAAGCGGACTTTACTGCGATGTAGATGTCAGAGGAGTATACGACACCTACCAAACTACCCCGAAACAGATATACACATACGATGAAAACACGATGACGGCAGAAAATGATATACCAGTTATCGACATACTTAACAACTGGATATCAGATAATGCACAGCTTTATCCGGAAAAGATCTTTTACCAATGGATTAAAGGAGATATTCCTCCTATAATACTGGAACTCCGCTAGATTTTGTTTTTTTTAGGCTAAAGGACGATGCTTATGAGTAAAATATTGTATTTTTGCCACAAAATCAGTTTTCATGGAAAAAAATAAGAAATTAATCATCGTTATAGCAGCATTGATTGTTGTAATTGCTGGAGTTTCATTTTTAGCGTTCAATGAATTTCGCAAAAATAAAGAAATGACTGAAGTATTCGCCGTCGAAAAAGAAGAGATGGAAAACGAATACAGCACTTTTGCCACTCAATATGACGAGCTTCAGGTACAAATAAATAATGACTCTCTACGCGAAAAGCTGGAAAGTGAAAAGTTAAAGACTCAACGTTTGCTCGAAGAACTCCGTCAGGTAAAAAGTAGCAATGCCGCTGAAATCATACGCTTGAAAAAAGAACTGAAAACTGTTCGTGCCGTATTGAGAAGTTATGTCATGCAAATCGACTCACTGAATCGAATCAATGCTGCACTGATGGAAGAAAATCAGGAAGTGAAAAGTAAATATACAGCAGCTACTGCACAAATCAATACCCTAGCCGCTGAAAAGAAAAATCTTAATGAGCGAGTATCACTGGCAGCCCAGCTTGATGCAACGAATATATCTGCTCTTCCAATGAATAAACGAGGTAAAAAAGCACGTAAAGTAAAGGACGTGAAGAAAATTGCTATCTCGTTCACCATCGTCAAGAATATTACAGCCAAAACGGGTAATAAAACTCTATATATCCGTATTGCCAAACCTAACAACGAAATCTTATCGAAAGGTGATACAACATTCCCATACGAAGATCGTCAGATACATATTCCATTAAGAAATATATTGAATATACTGGTGAGGAACAAAGCGTTACTGTATATTGGGATGTAGAAGAATTCCTCCCTGCGGGAACATATACTGTATACATCTTTGCTGATGGCAATATGATCGGTCAGAACTCATTCGAAATGAAATAAAACTTTATGAGAAAATACTTAATTTATTTCATACTCAGTTCCATTTTTCCAACGTTTTTTCTATCGTCATGCGGAGAAGACCGTTCTGGTGAATACTATGCCTTAATTGCAAGTAAGACATGGATGTATGAAACCATGCAACAGAATTATCTGTTCTATGAGGATCTTCCTGCTGAAGACGGACTGGATTTTTTCGATAAGCCGGCAGATTTTTTAACATCGGTGGCATCTGATCGTGACCAGAAAAATGGTGTTCTTTTCTCTCACATCGATTCTGTTAAAATATCCCGTGTGCAAAGCAGTTATCCTACATTCGGCATCGAAGGAAGTTTGGTTCGCGGTGTAAGCGGAGACTATTATTATACAATATTATATACTCAACCGGATTCTCCGGCCAGTGAAATGGGATTGAAGCGTGGCGATCATATTTTTATGGTCGACAGTCAGAAAATTACGAGCAGCAATTATACAGAATACTTCCAACGCCCAAGCAAAACTTACCGCTATCAGGTTGCAAGAATGAATGACAACGGAACTCCAGACAGTCTGGAATTTACGACACCTGCTCCACGAATCGTTGAGGAACCAAGTGTATACTTAACACGCAATTTTACAACATCGGGCGGAAAAAAAGTTTTCTATATCATGTATAACAGTTTCGAAATAACAGAGGAAACTGAGCTGAAAAGCAAATTTGCAGAAGGGCTAGCCTCATCACCCAATGAGATTGTTCTGGATTTAAGATACAACCCCGGTGGCTACGTTTCTACAGCTTTGCTATTGAGTACCATACTTGCTCCTGCTGATGCAATGGGAAAAACATGTTTCAACCTGATATTTAATGATAAACTGAATAAAACAGAAAATTATGTGTTCGACCCAGCTCTTCTGCAAGGAGTATCCAATGCTTCGTTCGACCATCTCTATGTGCTGACAACAGGAAATACAGCTTCAGCTTCAGAAATCATAATCAACTGCCTGCGCCCATATTTAGGTGACAAATTAATTCAGGTAGGAGAAAATACATTTGGTAAAAATGTAGCTCAAAGTTTATTCACCAATGCAGCTCATCCGCAACTAGAATTCTGGCTAACTACTTCGTACATAAGTAATTCAGAAAATTATTACGATTATTATACAGATGGCCTAAAGCCCGATTATGAAGAAAGTGAGGATCTTACCGGATATTTGGGAGAACTGGGAACAGAACAAGATTCCTTGATGGTCCCTGTATTGTATCACATAGAACATGGCAATTTCCCATCAACAACTCCTAGTGAAACTAGAATAATGACACGTTGGTTTGGTACAAACTCTACTCCACAAGTGGTTTCTAATTCTATTGCTAATAAACCCAAACGTTCTAAACTGACTAGTTTCTAATTTTTTAAAAAGACATTAAGCTAAAAAAGCAAAAAAGACACAGAAACGCTCTTCCTTTTCAACCTTTTTACTTGGTGATTTGTTTATATTATAATACATTTGCAATGTTGCATAAGCAACTAAACACTAAAGAAAATTGGTAATGAAAAGAATTTTAAGTTTCATTTTATTGTTCGGGCTGGTTCTAAATGGTTATGCCCAACGAATCTTAAATTTGGACAGTTGCCGTGCACTGGCTCTCGCGAACAACAAAGAACTACGCATCGCGCAAGAAAAAATAAATGCTGCTCACTACCAGCAAAAAGCAGCATTTACGAATTATCTCCCAAAGATAGATGTGACGGGAAGCTATATGCGTACCCAAAAAGAAATATCTTTACTAAGCAATGACCAGAAACAAGTCATTGGCAATATGGGAACCAGCGTAGGAAACGAATTACAGCATTTGGGACAAGAATTGCAACAAATAGCAATGCAACATCCTGAATTGCTTCCCCTCCTTACCCCTTTAAGTAATGCTATGGGAAAAATTCCAGGAGCATTAAACAATGCAGGACAAAGTATTATTGATGCATTTCGTACTGATACCAGAAATTTATATGTAGGAGCTGCTACCCTTACCCAGCCTATTTTTATGGGAGGAAAAATCGTAGCATATAATAAAATAACGAAGTATGCAGAGCAGTTGGCACAATCACAACATGCTACAGGCATGCAGGATGTAATATTAAGTACTGATCAAGCCTACTGGCAAGTCATCTCTCTGGTCAATAAAAAGAAATTGGCAGAAAGCTTCCTGAAACTTGTTCAAAAGTTAGACTCTGACGTGAGTAAAATGGTTGCCGAAGGAGTAGCTACAACAGCAGATGAACTCAGTGTAAAAGTAAAAGTAAATGAAGCAGAAATAACACTTACTCAGGTAGAAGATGGGTTAAGCCTATCTAAAATGGTGCTATGCCAGCTCTGTGGCATCCCATTGGATACAGAAATACGACTGGCAGATGAAGAAATTAAAGATTTGACATTACCCAATACATACACGGAAAGCAATGTAAATACAGCATTTGCAAACCGTCAGGAACTTAAATCGCTAGAACTTGCCGAAAAGATTTACAGACAGAAGGTAAATGTTGCTCGTGCCGAGTTTCTTCCTTCAGTCGGATTAACAGCAAACTACTTATTCACAAATCCTTCACTGACTAATGGATTTGAAAATAAATTCAGAGGAATGTGGGGAATCGGTGTTGTCGTAAAAATACCTGTATTCCATTGGGGAGAAGGTATATACAAAGTCAAAGCTGCTAAAGCTGAAGCCAATATAGCACGCTACCAACTGGAAGACATAAAAGAAAAGGTAGAGCTCCAGGTCACACAAAGCTCGTATAAAGTTAATGAAGCTGTGAAAAAGCTGACCATGGCAGAAAAAAACATGGAAAAAGCCGAAGAAAATTTGCGATATGCTAATCTGGGATTTAAAGAAGGAGTCATACCTGCAAGCAATGTGTTAGAAGCACAAACGGCTTGGTTGTCAGCACAATCTGGCAAGATTGATGCACAAATCGATTTAAAAATGAGTGAAATATATTTGAACAAATCAATGGGAACATTAAAATAATAAATCAATATGACTGAAAAATCTCAACACAGCAATATCATGCTGGCATTTTTTACACTTGCTGCAGTAATTGTCATTGTAAGTATCATCGGATTCTTTACTCTCGGAAAAGGTCCTGAAATTATTCAAGGTCAGGCAGAAGCAACTGAATATCGCGTTTCGAGCAAAGTGCCAGGACGTATACTTAAATTTTTAGTAGATGAAGGAGAAAAAGTAAAGGCTGGAGATACACTTGCTATACTTGAAGCTCCGGATGTACAGGCTAAATTATCTCAGGCACAGGCAGCAGAACAAGCTGCACAGGCTTTAAATGAAAAAGCAATCCGTGGCACTCGTTCAGAACAGTTGCAAGCAGCATTCGAAATGTGGCAAAAGGCAAAAGCTGGTCTGGACATCGCAGAAAAAATCATATAACCGTGTAAACAGATTGTATGAAGAAGGAGTTATGTCTAGCTCAAAAAAGAGAATGAAGCAAAAGCTCAATATGATGCTATGGCCGCAACAGAACGGGCTGCCAAAGCACAATACACAATGGCTAAAAATGGTGCACAACGTGAAGACAAAGCAATGGCAGCAGCTCAGGTAGAGCGTGCGAAAGGTGCTGTGGCCGAAGTTACTTCGTATATAAACGAAACTTATCTGATAGCGTCTGCCGATGGAGAAGTTACAGAAATATTCCCTAAAGTAGGTGAGCTGGTAGGTACTGGAGCTCCAATCATGAATGTTGCTCAGCTAGACGATATGTGGGTAACCTTTAATGTACGAGAAGATTTCTTGAAAGATTTTACCGTAGGAGGGGAAATTACAGCTTATATACCTGCATTAGAAAAGAATGCAACTTTCAAGGTCACATACATGAAAGATTTGGGAACTTATGCAGCATGGAAAGCAACCAAGACAACCGGACAATTCGATTTAAAAACTTTTGAGGTAAAAGCCAAACCCGTACAAACAGTAGAAAACTTACGCCCCGGCATGTCTGCTATTATTGAAAAATAAAGAATAAACTATGTCAATTACTGTCCATAAACGCCTGTTACAAATTGCGAAACGAGAAGTTATACGCATCGCAACCAAGCCGATGTATCTCTTTTGCATGGTAATAGCTCCGATTTTCAGTTATATTTTCTTTACTACGCTAATGAGCAGCGGGCTACCTACCAATATGCTGCAGGCATAGTGGACCTTGACAATACTTCAACTACACGTACGATCATACGTAATCTGGATGCTTTTCAGCAGACTAAAATCGTAGCCCACTACGGTAGTTTTAACGAAGCAAGGGAAGCCATCCAGCGCGGAGAAATTTATTCATTCTATTACATTCCGGAAGGGACTACAGAGAAAGCAATAGCAGGCAGACAACCTAAAGTGTCTTTTTACACAAACTATTCATACCTGATAGCCGGTTCTCTACTTTACAGAGATCAACGTACGATGAGTGAGCTTGCTTCTGCTGCCATAGGTCAGAGTACCTTATTGGCCAAGGGAGCAACAGAAGATCAGGCTGTAGCATTCTTACAACCAATTGTCATTGATACTCACCCACTGAATAATCCCTGGCTAAACTATTCCGTATATCTGTGTAACACACTATTTCCCGGAATATTGATGCTACTGATTTTTCTAATTACAGCATATACAATAGGAGTTGAAATAAAAGAAAATACAGCAAAGGAGTTACTTCATTTAGCAGATAATTCCATTGTTACAGCATTGGTTGGCAAATTATTGCCACAAACAATTCTGTTTTTTATCATAGCTGTATTCTACAATGTATATCTCTATGGATTTTTACATTACCCATGTAACAGTGGTATCTTCCCAATGTTATTGTCAGGACTCTTATTAGTACTGGCTTCACAAGCTGTAGGTCTGTTTTTCTTTGGCCTATTTGGCACGCTTCGTCTAGCTCTTAGTGCAGCCTCACTTTGGGGAGTTTTATCTTTTTCCATTTCAGGATTTACATTTCCGGTTATGGCCATGCATCCGACTCTTCAGGCACTCAGTGTGCTATTCCCATTGAGGCATTACTTTTTACTATATGCCAACCTTGCACTCAACGGTTATCCACTTATTTATGCCTGGCATTCTGTAGTGGCATTAATCATATCTATGCTGCTGCCATTCTTTGTATTGAAGAAACTGCGTACAATCATGTTACACTATACATATATTCCTTAAAAGGTCAATCATGGAAAAATATTCACTCCGACATATTATACGGCAAGGGCTGAATGGACTGTTCTATATATTCAGAAAGGAACTTAAAGCTACGATAAAAGATCAGGGAGTCCTGATATTTTTCCTGCTGGTTCCATTAGCTTACCCGTTGATATATGCTTTCATATATACAAACGAGGTTGTTCGTGAGGTTCCCACAGCAGTGGTAGACGCGAATAACAGTTCTCAAAGCAGAAAATACATACGTATGGTAGATGGAAGTCCCGATGTACATATACAGTCTTATTGCGCCGATATGGAAGAAGCAAGGCTATTGCTTAAGGACCAAAAGGTATATGGCATTATATATATCCCTGAAAGCTTCAGTCAAGATCTGGCCGAAGGTAAGCAAGCTCACGTAAGCATTTATTGCGACATGAGCGGAATGCTTTATTACAAAGCAATTTTGCTGGCAAATACAGAAACCTCCTTGAAAATGAATAAGGAGATTCAGGTAAAGAGATTAGGTAATACAACAGAACGACAAGATGAAATCAGTACAACTCCAATAGAATATGAGTCTGTTTCTTTGTTCAATCCACAAGACGGTTTTGCCAGCTTCCTTATTCCAGCTGTTTTAATACTTATTATCCAACAAACTCTATTGCTGGGAGTAGGTTTGTCTGCTGGAACAGCACGCGAAAACAATCGATTCCGCGACCTTGTACCTATCAGCCGACAATATCAAGGGACATTACGCATTGTATTAGGAAAATCGCTTGCATACCTGATGATCTATACTGTTATGTCGACATATATTCTCTGTCTGGTTCCTAAAATATTCAGCCTGGTACAGATAGCTCAACCAGCTACTTTATTCTGGTTTACTTTACCTTATCTGCTGGCATGTATTTTCTTTGCCATGACCTGCTCTATATTCGTTCATCACAGAGAATCGTGCATGCTGATATTTGTATTTACCTCTGTACCTTTACTGTTTATATCAGGTATATCATGGCCAGGCGCAGCTATTCCTAAATTTTGGGAAATATTCTCATGGCTCTTCCCTTCTACGTTTGGAATAAACGGTTATGTACGCATCAATACCATGGGAGCAACACTACATGATGTCTTACCTATAATCAGGGGATTATGGATACAAGCCGTAGTGTATTTTATTACAACCTGTATCGTATACCGACGCCAAATCATGTTAAGTCGTAAACACGCGTTAGAACGATTAAAAACTTACCGGAATAAAAAGCGTCTTCAAGCAGGATAAATCCATATCCATATTTTAAAAAGCATTATAAAAAAACTCTTCTTTTATCATCTGTAAATGATTGTTTCCAGAAATAAAAGAAGAGTTTTTGTTTATCAGTGTATCAATATCCTCGAACTATTCATGCAGACTTTCTATGTAAGTATATAGCTTCTTGTAAAAAGCATGCCGGGTTAATGTTGAAGCATCTCCCAATATAATCAGTTTCATACGAGCTCGGGTAATCGCAACATTCATACGTCGTAAATCATTCAGGAAACCAATCTGTCCTTCCTCGTTAGCACGTACCAAACTAATCAGAATCACATCACGTTCCTGTCCCTGAAATCCATCCACAGTATTAATCGTGATAGCCTGCCGGTAAGGCTTAAAAAAAGCATCATTTCGGACAAGACGGCGCAAATATTGTACCTGTGCCTTATATGGCGAAATCATACCCACATCAATCCGTTCATCCAAGAAACGTTCCCGCCCTATTTTGGTAATATAACCTTTCAGCTGCTCGATAGATAATTCAGCTTCCGACTTGTTTATTCTTCCATAATTTTCACCAATAAACTCCTCATTACAATCTAATCCTTCAGTATTGATCCATTCAATAGGAGTATCAAAATCGAGAATGCTACGATATTTTACTTCAGGAGCAGACTGCAACATCCCTCCGTAAAACCATTCCGATGAAAAACGCATAATCTCATCATTCATACGATACTGGAGCTTCAGCAGTGAAACAGTATCGGGTTTATTCTTTACAATAGTCTGCATCAGCGTATGTCCCAGTCCTGCACGAAGAGCTTCCGGTGCCTTTACCGTCGGAGGAAGCTGACAATGATCTCCTGCCAATATCACCCGGTCGGCTTTCCGTATCGGAATCCAGCAGGCAGCTTCAAGTGCCTGAGCGGCCTCATCAATAAACAATGTTCCGAATTTCTGCCCTGTCAACAAGCGATTGGCACTGCCAACCAATGTGCAGGCAATTACACGAGCCTCAGAAAATAAAGATTCATTGATACGAATCTCCAATTCTGTTGCACGGTCTTTCAGCGAATTAATCTTTTGCCGGACAGCTTCTCGTTCAGCGCCTTTTCTGCTCCTGGCATACAATTCGCGTATCGCTTTACGAATACTCCATAGCTGCGGATAATCAGGATGAGATTCAAAACGGCGTTCATAAGTGAACGATAACATCTTATCATTCACCCGACTAGGATTTCCTATACGTAATACACTTACTCCCCTGTCGACTAGTTTTTCACTTATCCAGTCGACGGCCATATTACTCTGTGCACAAACCAATACCTGATTTTCCCGATGAAGAGTTTCGTATACAGCCTCTACCAGAGTAGTAGTTTTTCCCGTTCCGGGAGGCCCATGTACGATTGCTACATCCTTAGCATGAAGTACTTTATTTACAGCTTCCTCCTGCGTAGCATTTAACCAAGGAAAGCGCAAAGGATGAAACGAAAAAGTAGAAGCAGGCTGAGTTCCATGAAAGATATCACGCAACTCTGCCAAACGATTATTTTTTGCTCCGATAACTTGCTTTAAAGCCTCAAACATCAGGCGATAACTTGTTTCATCAAAATAAAGTTGTACACCTACGACTTCTTTACTTTGCAAGGCAAGCAAAGCATCAACGGAAGGAAGAATCACAACCATCCGATCTTCATCCACGTAGTTTACTGTTGCGACAAAGTTCAGATAATTCAATTTACCCGAAACATCTTGCGTAAAGAAACATACCGGACGTCCATATTCAAACTGATGTTCGATATCCTTGTCTTCACGCCGCTCAACTTCTATCACCAGCTGATTTAAGGCGTTATAATAATTTCGTCCCAGATTTAACGGATACCAGCACATACCGCGCTTGATTTTCCGTCCAATACCCATCAGCTCTGTTTGCTGCTTAAACTGTTCCTTTTCGTATTCATATTCTATCTGCAACAATTCATATTGATGTTGCAAATAAAGTACAGGAGATTTTATACACGGATCTTCTCTCATAGGCTAAACATTTATTCCTTCTCACCTTCAGCCAGCATCTGTGCCCGCGACTTACTCTGGGTTACAACATAAACACCTACAAAAATCAATACCGCTGCCAATGCTTTGGTCCAGCCAAAGACTCCCATTCCTAAAAAGACTGATACTGTAGTTCCAACAATGGGCTGTATATAGTTATACATACTTACGACGGTAGGGCGAAGTGTCTTCTGACCTACGAGCATCAAAATATAGGCAAAGAATGTTCCGAATAAGACAACATAACCAACTTCCATCCATACCGTAGCAGAGAAAGACATAGTCGTCATTGCTGAAAAATCACGGTAAGAAAAAGGAATGAAACAGATAGCTGCATAGGTAAACATCCATTTCATCAGTGTAAACACATTGTAGCGCGAAATAAGTTTCTTAAATATAGTCAGATAACAGGCAAAACTTACCTGAGCCGTTATGCACAATGCATCTCCCAAAATACTGCCTCCTCCATCTACCGATCCGCCCTGATTGCTTAAAATCAGCATAAGCGCACCGATTGAGCCTAGAAATATACCAATAACCTTCTTGGGTGTAACAGGTTCTTTCAAAAAAAGTGCAGCCAATATCATAGTTACTATCGGCATGGTAGTAGTTACAATAGAAGCATCTATAGGAGATGTAAGCGACAAACCAAATGTAAAACATCCCTGATTGCACACAATACCCAACAGTCCGGCAAAGAAAAGCAACATCAAATCATGCGAACCAACTTTCTCCTTCGGAGCAAACAATGACGCAATCCAAAAACAAACCGCACCACCTATCATACGCATTGTAGCCAACGACAATCCGGTTATACCAGCTTCCATGGCCGCCTTTCCCATTGGCGACATCAATCCCCACATACTCGCCGCACCCAGCAAAGCAAGATGTGCTCTTATAACTTTTACATTCATGTTTTCTATCATATTTTTTACGATGCAAAGGTAAGAGTTATCCGAAAAAAAGAGAGCTGTAAACATTGATTTATTCCAAGATTATCCGTATTTTTGTTTAAAGCGTATAAACAAATACAACCATGAAGAAGCAAGCCGACTACATTAAACGTATCGAAATTAAAGGTCTATGGGGAAGAAAGAATATCTCATGGGACTTACGTGCTGATGTCAACATTTTAAGCGGAGTAAATGGTATTGGTAAAAGTACAATTTTGAACAATTCCGTACGATATCTTAACGAATTGGAAGGGCATGCATTGACTAATGGCGTACAGCGGGAGTTTCTTTCGTATTCTCTCCTGAAGATGCTAATTTCATCCGATTTGACGTAATCCGTAGTTTCGACCGTCCGCTAATCAATTCCGGACTGCTTGAAAAGATAGGAAACTCAAGTGTAAAAACAGAACTCGACTGGCAATTATATCTGCTTCAGCGTCGCTATCTGGATTATCAGGTAAATATCGGAAACAGAATTATCGAACTGCTTACAAGCGGAGTTATAGAAGATCAGGCTCGTGCTGCTGAAGTTTCACGTCCCAAAACAAAATTCCAGGACTTAATGGATGATCTTTCAGCGAAACCGGGAAAAAAATAAACCGCAGAAGCAACGAAATCTTATTCGAGCAAGATGGTGATATATTAACTCCTTACCAGCTGTCATCAGGAGAAAAACAAATGCTTGTCATTTTGCTTACCGTACTGGTACAAGACAATCAGCCATTTGCACTATTTATGGATGAGCCCGAAATATCTCTTCATGTAGAATGGCAACAACGGTTGATTTCACTCATCCGAAGCTTAAACCCTAATGTACAGATCATACTTACCACCCACTCTCCTGCCTTAATTATGAACGGATGGATAGATGCAGTGACAGAAGTAAGTGATATAACTACTCATTAAACAATTACGGCTATGGGAAAAAGACTTACAGAAAACCTTTCTTCACTCTATATTGGAGCAGCCAACAGTCTGAAGCCAAAACAAGCAAAAAGAAAAATCGTCGCATATGTAGAAAGTTACGATGACATATCTTTTTGGCGTTCCCTTCTGGCCGAATATGAGAATGACAAACGTTACTTTGAAGTCATGTTGCCATCCCGAAGTTCACTTGCCAAGGGAAAGAAATCAGTTTTGATGAACGAACTGGGAAGTCGTCTGGGAGAAAATATGATAGCCTGTGTTGACAGTGATTACGATTATCTTCTTCAAGGAAGGACTCAAACGTCACGGTATATCATCAACAGCCCCTACGTATTACAGACGTACGCCTATGCCATAGAAAATTACCACTGCTATGCCGAAGGCTTACACGAAGCGTGTGTTACAGCTACGCTAAACGACCATAAACTGATTGACTTTCCTGCCTTCATGAAACTCTATTCAGAAATAGCCTATCCGCTTTTCATCTGGTCTGTATGGTTTTACCGCCAACATAATTTATCAGAATTTTCCTTACTGGATTTCTGCTCTTTCGTAAAGTTAGACCAAGTCAGCACACGCCATCCTGAAAAAAGTCTGGAAATCATGTCCAAAAAAGTCAACCGTAAACTTCATGAGTTAGAAAGACGGCATGTAGAAGCTCTGGAAGAGATCGAAGATATGAAAAAAGAGTTCCGTACATTGGGAGTGTACCCGGACAATACTTACATGTTCATTCAAGGGCATCACATTATGGACAATGTCATACTGCGTCTGCTGATTCCGGTATGCACAGTACTCCGTCGCGAACGTGAACAACAAATACACGATTTAGCTTTACACGACATTCAGTTACATAATGAGCTCACAGCCTATCAGCGTAGTCAGGTTGATATAGAAGTGGTTATCCGTAAAAATCCTCATTACCAGTCATCACCTCTTTATCAGATGATCCGGCGAGATATAGAAGCATTTCTGAAAATAGCCAAATAAATATCTGAGAGTGTGCCCCGAAAGACATCACGACACACTCTCAGAAAAATTATATCTCATACCCTAACCTGATTAGTCCGACCCAATTACATTCACGAGTGTTGGCTATCAGATGGAAGGCAGGCTGTACATATCCACTTTTCCCAAACAAGAACTTACAAGTCAACTCACTTGCCCATTCATGTTCAGTTGTAAAATCTGCATAATCAGCAAACACACCTCCTTCTATTTTCTTATAACGCATTACAAGTCCACCACCTACATAACTACGGCATCCTTGTTTCTCTGTCGGATTTATGGAATATTGAAACAAAGTATACAGACCAGAAGAAAGTTTTTGTTCCGCATATCCCCAAAGTACTGTATTCAACTTTTTCTTTTCTTCCGTTTCATCATTTCCACTTTCATCACCAGCAGACATCCCGCTATGTAAAGCAATGCCCATATAATAACCGCTATCATTGTTTTGATAATTTAATGATGTAATACTCAATATTCCATCCGTTTTCGGACAAAAACGAAAAACATTTTCCTTTCCGACAAACATGTTATAGCCGGTTCCATTATAAATGGAAGTTTCCACATGCCAGTTTCCCAACTTCAACTTATAATCCATACCTACTGAAGCCACCGGATAATTTGCAATCGGATAATTAGCCGACAAAGTAGGAAATATACCGCATGAGCTATTGGTAAACAAAGATGTACACGGTGAATTAAAATAATCTTCATTCAGATTCCGTATTCCAACAAAAAGAGAAGAAGCCCTTACATGCCAGTTTATCCCTAATATGGCTAAAGCCAGAGGCAAATTTTCTTCTTCAATATTCGAATATACTTGCAAATCATCAACCAGCTTCTTATCACTCGTTCGTGCCACACCGATAGAAGCAACCTCAATGTTAACCGAATTGCCTAAGGATTGCAGGAAATCAGTACGAAGTAAATTCACCCATTTTGCTCCTTTACGAAAATCAGTTTGAAATTCAGTAGTGTAGGTCAGATTAAAATCCTGAGCCGCAAGGTAATGGTTTGTAAATGCAACCATTACCATAGCAGCACATAAAACAAATCTCTTCACAATCATTTATCACAACCATTTTACAAATCGCTTGATATACCAGTTTTTTATCATTTGAGTCAGTACACAGTATGAAAGCAGAATACCGACAAGCCAGGGGAAATAGCTTAATGGCAAAGATTCAAGTCCGATTGAAGTTCCGAAAGGAGAGAAAGGAATGATAATTCCAATAACCATTATCAGCACAGTCAGTCCGGTAACCTGCCACGAAGCACAACTTTGTATAAATGGTATTTTCTGCGTACGAATCATATGAACAATCAATGTCTGCGACAGTAAACCTTCTATAAACCAGCCCGACTGAAATAACGTCTGATGTTCCACAGAATTACAGCTGAACACATACCACATCACCAGATAAGTAACAATATCAAAAATAGAACTTATCGGTCCGATAAATATCATAAAACGGCTAATATCAGAAGCATCCCATTTACGAGGCTTACGGAGATAATCAACATCCATACGGTCAAAAGGAATGGTAGTCTGCGAAATATCATAAAGCAAATTCTGAATCAGCAGATGAATCGGCAACATCGGAAGGAAAGGCAAAAATGCACTTGCAGCCATTACACTAAACATATTTCCAAAATTCGAACTTGCTGTCATCTTTATATACTTAGTGATATTTCCAAATGTTTTTTTACCCTCAAGTACACCATCTTCCAACACCGTCAAGTCCTTTTCCAGTAGAATAATATCTATTTGGCTATATCTACAGCAGAATCAACCGAAATGCCGATATCCGACTGACGCAAAGCAGCAGCATCATTAATACCGCCACCCAAGAATCCTACAGTATTCTGCAGCTCTTGAAGCAACATAATGATCTGTGTCTTCTGAATAGGAGTTAATTTACTTACGGTCCAGCTATTATCAGTCGAAAAATACAGACTGGATCGAACAGGCCAACCTGAATTATCGTCATCACGACCTGGATATTTTCGGCTCCATTTACTTTAGTAATATGAAGTATATACAGGATTATACCGTTATTCTTAAGAAAAGAGGAACGCAGGAATGGACCCATAACATGAATAGTTTCAACGATAATTTATCCAAGATACTGGAAGGCAATATCAGATTCAATTATCAAATAAACGACAAGCATACATTGGGAATGAAATATCAACCTAACAAACAGCTTTCTCCAGATGGATCCAGAGAAACCTATACACATGTAACCACCGACAATCAGCTTTACGACGAAATATATTCTACCGCCAACAATTATACCGACGATGATTGGGGACATGAAATCAATGCATATTATAACGGTATAGTCGGTACTGCAAATATTGATTTCAATATAGACTATTTCCAAAATGGTAACCGGGAATACTCCAATGTAAAAGAGTTGAGTGAAAAGTATGAAGATCGCGATGTACATTCAATAGGAGATGTAAAGAACCGTCTGGTTGCCGGAAAACTCATAGTTTCCTTGCCTTTAGGAAAAGGAACACTTGCCGTAGGAAGTGAGGTAACCTATACACATCGAAATGATGATTATCTTAATGAAGAAAATTATGTACCCACTTCATACAGCAAGCTTAAAGAAATAAATGCTGCCGGATTCGCAGAATATAGCCAGAACTTCCCGTGGGGCGACTGGTCTGTTGGAGTAAGATACGAACATGATAAATTCGACTATTTCGAGAATAACCAACATATAGATGAACAGAGCCGGACATTCGACAATGTATTTCCTCATCTGTCGTTCTCTACCAAATGGGGAAATATACAGACCCAGTTAAGTTACACAGCAAAAACAGTCAGACCTTCTTATCAACAACTTAGTAACAATGTTTCCTACTCAGACCGTTTCATCCAGCAAAAGGGAACTCCGACACTTCGCCCAACCATTATACACGACCTGTCATTGGCTACCGTATGGAAATGGTTACAGCTCAGTCTGTCTTACAGTCAGACTAAAAACTGGATATTATATTGGGGTGAATTGACAGAAGAAGATGGTTCACAGACCATGTTAAGCTATCGTAACTGGAATAAATCCATTCCAACTTTCTCAGCTTTTCTTTCGGTCTCACCTAAAATAGGCTGCTGGTCACCAATGATTGGAATAGGTGTAAAAAAACAATGGCTTACAGTAGAATCCTTTAGCAAACCTTTCGATATGAAAACTCCAGTTTATGTAGCAAACTTCAATAATACCATCGAATTGCCAAAAGAATTTATTATCGGACTGGATGCCAATATCCAAAGTAAAGGTGCTTATCAGAATATTTACATAGAACATCCGACAGGCAGCATAAATCTGTCTGTCAGAAAAAGTTTCTTGAAAGATGCTCTCAGTGTTGAATTGAAAGGCAGTGACTTACTCGATACAAACAAAGATTATTATCACTTATATTCTGGAGATTATAATATTTATCAAAAAAATTCTTACGATAATCGTGAGTTTTCTGTAACAATAAGATACAAGTTCAATACAGCCAAGAGCAAATACAAAGGTACCGGAGCCGGTGAAAGCCAGAAAAACCGTATGTAATTTGTAGATATTATCAGTAAAAACACACATAATTTTGCTTCAATCCAGGTAATAAATTGATAAACCGATAATGGAGCAATAAAGGAAATTTGTAACAATTAGAGGTCTACAAAAAAACATGCTGATAAATGCAGAAAAACATCTCGATATTTTCAAAAAAATTGTAGAAATTTCCAGATGTTTTGTACAAAAAATCCAGCTATTCTGCTGAGCTTTTTAAAAGAGTTCACAGAGAGTAAGAAAAGAGAAAAGAACGTTTTTCCCATAATACAAGGAAAGACAAAAAATAGCCTGCCCGGACAACGATTTCCTCGTCGTTCAGGCAGGCTATTATATGTATCTCAAGAATTATTTTTCAGGAGTATTTTCCAACGTTGCAGTCAGGAAGTCATAGAACTTCGAAACTGAAGGAATGTGACAACGTTCTTCCGGAGTATGCGGGCACTGCAAAGTAGGACCGAAAGAAATCATATCAAGTCCCGGAACTACTGCTCCGATAATACCACATTCCAGTCCGGCATGTATAACCTTCACTTCAGGAAGTTCGCCAAACTGTGCCTTATACGATTCCTTCATGGCGTGAAGGATAGGAGAATTAACATTTGGTTCCCATCCTGAATAGCTGCCTGAACGTTCTACATGCATACCAGCCATAGAGAAGCAGCTTTCGATAGCTGTATTACGGTAATCTTTCATTGATTCACGAGAACTACGTGTCAAAACTTTAACAGCTGCCTTTCCATTGGCAATTTCAACAATGGCAAGGTTAGAAGATGTTTCTACTGTATCAGGAATAGTCGGGATGAAACGTTCCACTCCGTTAGGACATGCATAGATAGCATCTACCAAGTTATCGCGGATTTCTTCAGGAACCATGTACTTCGGCAATTCCACACGTTCTGCCTTAAAGCTCAGTCCTTCTTCGATTGTAGCAAATTCATCACGCCATACTTGTTCACACTCACCAACGAATGCCAGTACATCTTCTACTTCTGTTTCGGGTACAGTAATCACAACTTCGCATTCACGAGGAATAGCATTACGCATGTTTCCACCTTCCCACGATACCAGACAAGCTTCATCGTATGCAATAACCTGATTCAGGAAGCGAGCCATAAGCTTGTTTGCATTGGCATGTCCCCAGCCAATCTGTATACCAGAGTGACCACCACGCAGACCTTTCAGAGTAACTTTCAAAGCTACATCTTCCGGATCGGTTTCTTCTTCCTTATATTCCAGTGTAGCTGTCAGATCTTCACCACCGGCACAACCGATATACAGCTCACCTTCTTCTTCAGAATCGAGGTTCAGCAAAATATCGCCTTCTATTTCTCCAGGTTTCAAGCCGAAAGCGCCATACATACCAGTTTCTTCATCGGCAGTGATCAGTGCAACCAATGGGCCGTGTTTTAATGTTTTATCTTCCATTACAGCCATGATTGCAGCTACCCCCATACCGTTGTCCGAACCAAGTGTAGTGCCTTTTGCCTTCACCCATTCACCGTCTACATAAACCTGAATAGGATCGTTTTCGAAATCATGCTGTGTATCTTTGTTCTTTTGTGGAACCATATCCATGTGTGCCTGCAAGATAACCGTCTTACGGTTTTCCATGCCCGGAGTGGCAGGCTTGCGGTAAATGATGTTTCCAGCCTCATCCTGAAAAGCTTCAATACCAGCATTCTTACCGAACTCCAGTAAAAATGACTGAACTTTTGCCAAATGTCCTGACGGGCGAGGCACTTGAGTTAACGAATAAAAATGCTTCCACACATTCTGTGGAGCCAGAGAAAGAATTTCATTCATAGGTTTTAGTTTTATTTTTATTTGTAAGCGGCAAAGCCACCAGTCCATATATTCCTAACAAAATTAATAAAAAGGTTTGAATACCATGCACTAAAAGCGCAAATATTCCTGCATCTTCCTTACTTACTCCGTACATCATCATCATGGTGATGACAGCAAAGTGCCACGGACCCGCTCCATTTGGTGTAGGAACAATAACGGCAATACTCCCTACCACAAACAATACCAGTCCGGCAACCCAGCCTAGTCCGGCAGAAAAGTCGAAACAGTAAAACGTCAGATAAAAATGCAGATAATAACATAACCAGATAGCGACAGTATAAATGATATACAATACCGGACGGTGTACCTGACGGATGGAAAGACATCCTAGCCAGACATTTTTAATCAGTCCCCTGACCTTAGCAAAAATTGTCAGATTACGTATCAGCCAGAAAAGCAGAACCAAAGCCGCTACTATACAGATTAACGTTATATAAAAATTAGTCGACGAAAACAAATGCAGAAAAAAAAGCTCCGTCAGTACCTGTTATACGAAAGAAACGGGCAAAGACTCCCGACTGAAGCAACAGCGTACCTGCGGTAATAAGCAGTACACAGACAGAATCAACTAAACGTTCGGAAACGACCGTTCCAAGAGATTTGGAAAAAGAAACATTGTCATATTTTGCAAGTATGCCGCAGCGCGAAACCTCTCCTACCCGAGGTAAAACCAGATTGGCCGCATAAGCAATAAATATGGCATACACACTATTCGAAATTTTAGGATGTTCACCAAGAGGAGCCAATGCCAGGTTCCAGCGCCACCCGCGAAACAGATGACCGAAGACGCCAAAAACCAGTGAAAAAAGCATCCAGCCATAATTCATACCTCCGTCCATCACCTCATAAACATGCCGGAAGTTGAATCCATGATACGTCCATAGCAAAATAACCGCCCCTAACACCAAAGGCAAAGCTACCTGAAAGACTTTATTTATGAGTTTTTTTATATCAGTTCGTTCCAAAACCTAATCATTTATTAAAGATTAATGCTTACATTTGCACGATGCAAAGATAATATCTTGCTAGAATAAATCTTTATTTATATCGAGAAAATACATACGGAATGAAATTAGTTAAACCGAAAAAGTTCTTAGGACAGCACTTTCTGAAAGACTTGCAAGTGGCAAAAGACATAGCCGATACAGTAGATACCTGCCCTGACCTGCCGATATTGGAAGTAGGACCTGGTATGGGAGTGTTGACGCAATTTCTCATCCCGAAAGGAAGACCGGTAAAGGTAGTAGAACTGGATTTTGAATCAGTTGCTTACCTACGGGAGAATTTTGCAGAGCTGGGTGACAATATTATTGAACAGGACTTTCTGAAAATGGATTTATCTGCTCTGTTCAATGGAAACCCTTTTGTCCTGACAGGTAACTATCCGTATAATATCTCCAGCCAGATATTTTTTAAAATGCTCGATTACAAAGATCTGATACCTTGCTGTACAGGCATGATACAGAAAGAAGTAGCCGAACGTATCGCCGCTTGTCCGGGAAACAAGACATACGGTATTCTGAGCGTACTGATTCAGGCTTGGTATAAAGTAGAATATCTGTTTACCGTACACGAGCATGTGTTTAATCCTCCTCCCAAGGTTAAAAGTGCCGTAATACGCATGACACGCAACGAAACCAAGGAGCTGGGATGTAACGAGAAGCTGTTCAAGCAAATAGTAAAAACTACGTTCAACCAACGTCGCAAGACATTGCGTAACTCCATTTCTCCGATACTGGAAAAAGGAAACCCACTCAGTGCAGATCCTATATTCAACAAACGTCCGGAACAGTTATCGGTAGAAGACTTCATAGAATTGACCAACCGGGTGGAACAGGCACTCGCAACTGAGTAAGGTATGGAAAGCGAAGAAATTAAAAAGGTATCAGAACTGATCGAAAATAAAAAATCGGAGGAACTAAAAGAGTTTCTGCAAGAACTGCATCCAGCTGATATTGCCGAATTGTGCGATGAACTTGATGCAGAAGAAGCGCGCTCCATTTATCTGTTACTCGACAATGAAAAAGCTGCCGACGTACTGATTGAAATGGATGAAGACGCGCGTAAGAAATTCCTCGAAATATTGCCTTCGGAAACTATTGCCAAACGTTTTGTCGACTACATGGACTCTGATGATGCTGTAGACATCATCCGTGACATGGACGAGGACAAGCAGGAGGAAATTCTTTCGCACATCGAAGACATCGAACAGGCAGGCGACATTGTAGATCTGTTGAAATACGATGAAGATACAGCCGGTGGTTTGATGGGTACAGAAATGGTTATCGTAAATGAAAACTGGAGTATGCCCGAATGCCTTCGCGAAATGAGAATTCAGGCCGAGGAAATGGACGAAATCTACTATGTGTATGTAGTAGATGACGATGAACGGTTGCGTGGAGTATTTCCTTTAAAGAAAATGATCACCAGCCCATCGGTTTCGAAAGTAAAGCATGTAATGAAAAAAGATCCGATATCGGTACATGTAGATACCCCGCTGGAAGAAGTAGTACAAGTCATCGAGAAATACGACTTAGTGGCTGTTCCGGTAGTAGACAGTATCGGACGCCTGGTAGGACGTATTACAGTAGACGACGTAATGGATGAAGTTCGCGAACAGGCCGAAAGAGATTACCAGTTGGCTTCCGGTTTGTCACAGGACGTAGAATCGCACGATAATGTATTCCGTCAGACAACGGCACGTCTCCCCTGGCTGCTCATTGGTATGCTGGGAGGTATCGGAAACTCCATGATATTGGGTAATTTTGATACAACTTTTGCGGCACATCCCGAAATGGCCCTGTATATTCCGCTTATCGGTGGAACAGGAGGAAATGTAGGAACACAATCGTCTGCTCTTGTCGTTCAGGGACTTGCCAACAGTTCGCTCGACTCTGGAAATACTTTTCAGCAAATATTAAAGGAATCGGTCGTTGCTCTTATTAATGCAACAATCATTTCCATGCTGGTATATATTTACAACTTTATCCGTTTTGGAGCGACCGCTACAGTCAGTTATTCTGTTTCCATCAGCCTGTTTGCCGTAGTTATGTTTGCTTCTATTTTCGGTACACTCGTTCCCATGACACTGGAAAAACTGAAAATTGATCCGGCAATTGCTACCGGACCGTTTATATCAATCACCAATGACATTATAGGTATGATGATGTACATGGGAATCACCGTATTGCTTTCTTAAATATTTTCATACATGGAGGCTTGTTCTTATAAATACTGAAACAGCCTCCATGCCTTTTATTCTTAATAAGGAATCCCCAAAACTTATTTAATGCAAAAAAATTTAGAAAAAAATATTGAAAATCAGATTTTATTCTTTTAATTTGTAACTACGGATTAAGATAAGCCGACATAATTCTTTAAAATCTATATACGATGGAAGTAAATGAAACAACCCGTCCACTAACTGAAGTTCCGGCAGAAAACACTCCCGAAACTCCGGTTTCTACTGTTGAGAATGATGAAAAGACGTTGTATTCTCCAAAACAAACGCAAGAAGAAGTAATAGAACGCTTAACAGAAATCAACAATAATACCTGCGATGCAGACAAACAAGAAATAGACTACCTGAAACAAACGTTCTACAAATTGCACAAAAGCGAGCAAGATACAGCGAGAAAGAACTTTATCGAGCAAGGCGGAAACCCTGAAGATTTCACTCCGACCCCCGACCCGCTGGAAGCTAAATTCAAGGAAATCATGAGTTCCATCAAAGAGAAACGTAGTGTTATGGCAGCAGAACAGGAACAGGAAAAAGAAGAAAACCTGCAAAAGAAGCTCGAAATCCTGGAAAAAATGAAAGCGCTTACCGAAAATACGGAAGATACAGGAAAGATCTATAACGAATTTAAGCAGCTTCAGCAGAAATGGAATGAAATCAAACAGATTCCTGTTGGTAAAATAAACGAATTGTGGAAAACATATCAGCTTTACACTGAAAAGTTCTATGACATGGTAAAGCTTAACAATGAATTCCGTGAATATGATTTCAAAAAGAATCTGGAACAGAAAACTTATCTGTGTGAAGCAGCCGAAAAACTGGCAGAAGAACCAGATGTTGTATCAGCTTTCCATCAATTACAAAAATTACATCAGGAATTCCGCAGTATCGGTCCTGTTGCCAAAGAACTGCGTGAAAGTATCTGGCACGGTTTAAAGCCGCTTCTTCAGCAGTAAACCGCCGCCATCAGCAACACTTTGAAGCTCTGAAGGAAAAAGAACAGAATAACCTGGACCAGAAGACTGTTATCTGCGAAATTGTAGAGTCAATGGAATATGATACATTCAAAACTTTCGCCGACTGGGAAGACAAAACTCAGGAAATTCTCGCTTTGCAAGCTAAATGGAAAACTATCGGATATGCTCCGCAAAAGATGAATGTGAAAATATTCGAACGTTTCCGTGCTGCCTGCGATGAGTTTTTCAAACGAAAAGCTGCTTTCTTCAAGTCTGTAAAAGAAAGCATGGTCGAAAATCTTGAAAAGAAAAAAGCTTTATGCGAAAAGGCAGAAGCTCTGAAAGACAGCACTGACTGGAAAGAAACTGCAGAAATTCTGACTAAATTGCAGAAAGAATGGAAAAACATCGGTCCTGTTGCCAAAAAGCATTCAGACGCTGTATGGAAACGCTTTATCGGAGCTTGCGATTATTTCTTTGCACAAAAGAATAAAGCTACTTCTTCACAACGCTCGGTAGAGTTTGAAAACATGGCAAAGAAAGAGGAAATCATCAAACAGCTGGCTGCACTTGACGCATCGGGAACAACAGATGAAACAACATCGGAACAAACACGTGCTTTAATGAAAGAATGGAACAGCATAGGTCATGTTCCGTTCAAAGAAAAAGACCGTTTATACAATGAGTTCCACGGCTTGATAGACAAACTGTTTGACAAACTGAATATTTCAGCTTCTGAAAAGAAATTAAGTAATTTCAAATCGGGTTTGAATAAAGGTGATAACTTATACCGTGACCGTGAAAAACTGGTACGTACATACGAAGGGTTGAAAAATGACATTCAGACTTATGAAAATAATTTAGGATTTTTATCGTCTGCTTCGAAAAAAGGTAATACCCTTGTAACTGAAATTACCCGTAAGATTGAACGCTTGAAAGGTGAAATGGAACTGGTTTTGAAAAAAATACAAGCTATCGATGAAAAGCTGAACGAAGAATAAACCAAACGAAATTCATATTTTAGAATAAGAGTACCGATTTACCCAAAAAGTCGGTACTTTTTTATTTATTAGCCCTAAACTGAAGAATACAAATTTCCAGACTATTATCTACAAAAAATTCCTTCAGACAATCCAGTGAAGATATCTGAAGGAATAGATAACAGGAGTTTTTACTATCAGGAACGTTTACGTTGCGGACGTTCCTTTTTCATCTGTTCGAAAGCTTCTTTCTGTTCATCTGTCAGCAAAGAAGTGATTTTCTCATTTAGCTTTTCCATTTCACTTCTCCGCTCCTCACGTGAAAGTTCTTTCTTGAAAAATTCCGTATAAAGTTCAGTAATCTGCTTTTCCTGCTCATCAGTCAGGTTCAGCTTCTTGCCAAGCTTTTCTACTATCTGTTCTGGAGTACGAGTTCCTCCTCTGCGCTGAGCATCAACTGTATGTATGCCCAGTAAGGCTACTAAAGCCAGAAAAAATAATTTTCTTCATGACAATTGTCTTTTAGTAATATTTATCGAATCGTATATACAAAACTTATCATAGCATAAGGTTTCAGTACATTGCTGTTGATATAATCGTAATAGTTGCTTCCGATACTATGAGTAAAAGCCTGATTCTGCTTCAGCACATCAAAAGCTTCCACCCTGATTTCGGCTGCATTGTTTTTCAGGAATTTTTTACCTAGTGACAGATTCCATAAGAAATAATCTTCTGCACCTGTATCCAGACCAGTATATCCGATATAATCGAACGTACTGCGGAAAGTAAGTCCCCAGAAGAATGTCCATCCCAACTTTGCCGAAGCTGTATGAGTAACATAATCACTACCTGTAGCAGTATCCAAAGAGCTGAACATCTTATTGATACCAGCTGAATAAGACGCAGTAAAATCAAGGTTATTACTTATATTGCTACCAATAATAATCTTCGGTATCAGATTCAGTTCACGCGTCTTACTTTCTATTCCGTCGAAAATAGTAGGTACATTGGCATAATTAGCCGAAAGACTGAGGTTGATATTACTCCGAATAAAATCAATAGGGAAACCATAAGTCAGCATCGACTGCAAACTATAGTAACCATCCATATTTACCGGACGAGTAAACTGTGCTCCCTTACTCAGTGTGACCGACGGAGTAAGCTCCATATCTTCTTTTGCAACGAAAGTACTGTCGGCTACATAATCTTGTTGTATGGTAGCCCCAACCATGGCAATAAACGTATGTCCAGACTTTGTCGTACGCAAATAACGCAGATTTGCCGTATGTGACAACTGCTGGTCGAGGTCCGGATTTCCCGCAGAAAGAAAAAGCGGATTGGAATTATCTATAACATTCTGCAAGCTCGTAACCGAAGGAGCAGATGATTTGCTGCGATAACGTAACTGTAGCGAATTGGTCCGATCTAAAGAATAACGCATGGTAAACGATGGCAATATAGAAAAATACCTGTGCGACAAATTGTCTGCCTGCGGATAGACCTCTCAAATCTGCCCATTGTGCATCAACTCCCAGCATAGCATTGAATTTACCGGCACGATAACGAAGTCCTACACTTCCTGCCTGAGTTAGATAGCCCGACTGATACTCATTCGACAGGCTTTCATCCAACTGATCGTAAAGATCGCTCACCGCAGACTTCTTATACGTCTTACGGTCATTTTCTGAATCGGTATAACTCAACTTATATCCTAGCTGCAACTGCATATAGTCGGTTAACCTTTCCGTATAACTCAGATTAGAGCGCAAGGTATATTGACGGTTCAATGTCTGCTTCCACTGACTGTAGCTGTCTGTTTCCGACAAGCCGTCGGCACTATACAATGTATTAAGATAATCTGTATATGTATTTCCATCGGTATTGCTCATTTTCCCACTGAGCATCAACGACAGGGTACGTCCTTCCTTCAGGAAACGATGACGCAAGATAAGGTCAGCTCCAACATTGTAAGCATCATTTTCTCCCAACGTAGCAGTTTCAGTTTCATTATCAGACATGCCATTCAACAGATTCAGTCCCTGAAGCAATCCATGCCTGTCATTATTCTGAAAGCTCAGTGTTGGACGAAACTGTAACGAGGTTCTATTACTTATCTGATAATCCAGTTTCATATTAAAACGATGGTTCCAGTTCTTCATAGAGCTTTCCTGATACTCACTGTAAGTCATTCCAGGAAGAGATGAGTCGAAATATTCACGTTCGGTCTGCTGCTGTGTCAGATTGTCCGACTGATTAAAAAAGTAACTGCCTGTCACCTTCCATTTTTCTCCCCACTGATCCACATAGTTTATACCAAGTCCGTTCGACGAAGTAACACCTCCTGTACTGCCTACCATAAAATCAGAAGCATTTCCACCGAAAGCACCTCCACGTCCTCCGTTACGACCACCTCCACGCCGCTTGCCACTTGCTCCAGAAGACATAACTCCCGCTAAATCCTCCTGCGAGAAGTTCTGCTGGTTCACATTGTTCGACATACCCAACAATGAAATACGACGATCTTCATTGAAGAAATTTACAGTACCGTATCCTGCCGACACTTCACCAAAAGTTCCCTGGCGGAATCCTCCCTTCGTCACAATATTGATAGTTTTTATTTCTTCGCCATCATCGAACCCGGTAAATTCTGCCTGCTCACTTTTTTTATCGAAGACCTTGATACCTGCAATAATATCAGAAGGTAAATTCTTAATGGCGAGATTCACATCTCCATCGAAAAATTCCTTCCCATCTACTAGCACCTTTTTCACTTCCTCTCCTTGAGCCTGAATACTTCCACCTTCTACAACAATCCCCGGCATCTTAGCCAATAAATCTTCGGCTGAACTTCCTTGCATTACTTTAAAGGCCTCAGCATTATACAGCAAACTGTCGCCTTTCTGCTCGGCACGTGTAGCACGCGCATTAACAGATACCTCATCCAGCAGATTTACATCCTCGCGCATCGTTACATTAACCTTTTTTTTCTCCAGAGGAAGGAATAATCACGGCTTCCTTATATGTTTTATATCCTACATATGAAATCTGTAGCGTATAAGTACCTGCCGGAAGTTTCTTAAATTGAAACATTCCTTTCAGATCGGTAGATGTATAGTTGATTTTTCCATCCCCAGCTATCAGTTGAACCGTAGCCGAAATCAATCCCTCTCTACTCTTCTGATCTGTCACAACTCCCGAAAGTGCCTGTGCAAAAACAGAGAGTGAACATAATAAAGCAACTCCTAAAAAAACAAATCTTACCCTCGTAAACATACTCACTTTATATATTTTTTTCCTATTCGATATCTTTACTTCAACAAAAATAATCTACTTGCAAATACAAAATATGTTCTCTCAACAAAGTAGTGGTAAACAACATCAATGTAGTGGTGAACACCACTTTGCTTATTTCTTCAAACCGACAGAAACTTTTATTTTTGCAAAAAGAACAAGTTATGTGGCAAATTAAAAAGTTACCGTTTTACATCGATCTGATATTCTGTCTGGTGTTATTACCGGCTATGATGACCTTGCTGCCTATCGAACGATGGCTGATAAACAATTCACTATTCGTATACCTGTTGGTTTCATGGTTGTATATCGTATATATCCTGAACCGCCGCTTTATCATGCCTTTTATGTTTGCCGGGAAAAAACGTTTTTGGATGGCTGTTTCTCTTATTTTACTTACAGCTGTTGGTACTTACCTCATAACTCGCTATCAAATGGAAGTCCCGTTACACCACATGAAACGTACCCGACTTTTACAACATATCCCAAAAATCAAACTTCAGCAACAAGCTGTATGGTTTCTGTATGTAGTTGTGATTGCCTTTAGTGCAGCTGTAGGACTACTGACTCAACTTTATCACCAAATAATGGAACGACAAGCTGTAGAATTTGAGAAGAAAAAAGCCGAACTGGCACTTTACAAAGCACAGATTAATCCTCATTTTCTTTTCAATAATCTGAATACTCTATATGCTATGGTAGTAACAGGATCTCCTAAAACGGAAGATGCCTTTATTCAATTTATCAATCTGATGAAATATATGTATGCCAATAATACAAAAGATAAAATTCCTCTACACATTGAAGTAGAATACATTCGTCAGTATATAGAACTCCAAAAATATCGAATAGCAGAAAACTTTGATGTTCATTTTTCTTATGTACACGATGAAACGGAACAAATGAATATAGTCCCTATGATTCTGATTACCTTTGTCGAAAATGTATTTAAACACGGTGTATCTTCTCATAAAAAAGGAGAGGCGTATATTACCATTCGCGCAGAAAAAGGAGAATTATTATTGGCAACAAACAATCCTTTATTAAACCATCCGGACTCAAAAGCATCCAAAGGAATAGGAATAGAAAACTGCAAAAAGCGCCTCGATCTTCTTTATCCGAACAGGTATAGTTTGTTTACAGGAGAAAGAGAGGGGAAATATGCCGTCACACTGAGTATCAATTTAAGACAATGAACATAAAATGTATAGCAATCGATGATGAACCAATGGCGCTGGAAATCATATCCAGCTTCTGCCAGCGCCATGGAAATATAGAACTGACAGTCTTTACCAATCCGATTGCAGGCATTGAACAAGTCAAGAAAATAAAACCCAATATTCTTTTCCTTGACATAGAGATGGAAGACATCAATGGAAGAGATCTGGCTCGTGACCTCCCTCACGAAGTAATGTTGATTTTTACAACAGCCTATGCACAATACGCTCTCGATGGCTTTGAATTGAATGCTATAGATTTTCTTCACAAACCATTCTCGTATGCTCGTTTTGAAAAAGCAGTACAAAAAGCTATAGAGCTACAAACACTACAACAACTTTCCGCTCAACCAACATTTACAGACGAGTATATCACACTAAAAGTGGAATACAAAAATACAAATATCCAGCTGAAAGATATTCTATATATAGAATCGATGGATAACTATGTGCGTATTCATCTCACCAGTCAGCCGACTCTAACTTCACAAATGAGTTTGAAAACGCTACAGGAACTTTTGCCCGAAGAAAAATTTATACGAGTACACAAGTCCTTCGTTGTTCCAATCTATCGGATTGCCAGTTATACTTCTAAAGAGATTCTTTTATATAATGGAATCAAAATTCCTGTAGGCAGAAGTTATAGTAAATATCTGAAAGATAAAAATTCAAAAATGGCATAAGATACAAGATATCAATAAAATTAAGCAGAAGAAAAGAAGTGCAGAAAAGTCATTTCATCTGATTTTACAGTCAAATAGTAACAATTTGGAGAAAAGCAAATAAAGTCATTACGGTTTCTTGATTAAAATCCATATTTTTGCACCTCACAAAAACTACCAAATGCATGAATGACTACAAATTTCACAAAAAATTTCTTTGTTTAATTTTACTGATTGTGAAATTCGGCTTACCTTGCCATGCGCAATCATCCATCATTGCGGAAAAAGATTCTACTTATCTGCCAGCTGATTCGCTATTTGCCAGATATCTGCATAGTCAGAATGTAGCAATCATAAATAACAATGACCTGAAGCTGCTGCCCAGTGGCAGAGAAAAATTTAACGACCTTTTTTGAAGAAATCAAAAAGGCAAAGCATCATATACATCTGGAATACTTCAATTTCAGAAATGACTCTATCGGAAATGCATTGTTTGACTTGCTTGCGGAGAAAGTAAAAGACGGAGTGAAGGTACGAGCTATGTTCGATGCCTTCGGAAATATGTCAAACAACCGTCCGCTTCGTAAAAGACTACTTAAAGATTTAAGTAAAAGAGGGATAGAGATTATTACATTCGACCCTATTACTTTCCCGTATGTCAATCATGCAGCTAGTCGTGACCACCAAAAAAATTATAGTCATAGACGGTAAAGTAGGATATACAGGAGGTATGAACATTGCCGATTATTATATAAACGGACTTCCCAAAATCGGCGCATGGAGAGATATGCATATCCGTATCAAAGGACCTGCCGTTGAAAAATTGCAGGAAGTTTTCCTCACAATGTGGAATAAGGAAACCAAACAGCAAATCGGAGGAGACGAATATTTTCCATTCGGGGAAGATTCATTGAATGCAGCTCCTGTACATGCGGGACATCAGGTAGCAATCGTACAGCGGGCTCCCAAAATATCTCCTGAAGCAATGAGACATGCATATATTGCAGCCATCAATTCGGCCGAACGGAAAATACAGATTATCAATCCTTATTTCACCCCGACATCCAGCATTCGCCGTGCCATTGAAAAAGCTGTCGACCGTGGAGTCAGAATAGAAATCATGATTCCCGGAAAGTCGGATATCAGCTTCACACCCGATGCAGGATTTTATCTTGCTAACCAACTAAGAAAGAAGGGAGCGCATATTTATGTTTACAACGGAGGATTCCATCATTCTAAAGTCATGATGGTAGACGAACGATTCTGTACCGTAGGTAGTACAAACCTGAACAGCCGGAGTTTACGATATGATTACGAGATAAATGCATTCGTTTTCGATTTGCCTGTTACAGCACAACTGACTGATATATTCAGTGCCGACAAACAGAACAGTACGATCATGACTAAAGAGGTTTACAAAAAAGCGAACTCCATGGAAACGATTTGTCGGATGGTTCGCTCATTTGTTTACTCCTGTACTCTGATTATCGGTCAGTAAATTAAAAAAATTAAGAAACATTCTCCCATTAAGTACAATATTTTTC
>ENA-OQJI01000024-OQJI01000024.1-human-gut-metagenome-genome-assembly--contig:-NODE-24-length-37061-cov-1.818677_pt1 | contig 37061 bp, 34 predicted proteins | sample MGYA00242602_ERZ504768 | MGnify/ENA primary metagenome ERZ504768 (study PRJEB26092, sample SAMD00036368) | human gut metagenome | host: Homo sapiens | study: EMG produced TPA metagenomics assembly of...
CAAGAAAATATGTGCTGATGAATGCACCAACCGATAAAGTAAAAGATATAATCGAAGTCCTTCCTGGAGTAAAAAGTCCTACCATCATGCCACTTGCAACCGAAGGATGGAGCAGTGTACATACGGTAATAGATCAGAAATGTTTTTGGGAAATTATCGGAAAACTGAAAGCGCTGGGAGCACAAGGCATTTTGGTTCTTCCCATTGAGAAAATGATTTTATAATTGAAGTATCACAGAAAACCAACAACACCATGAATATCATACGCTATCCAGAACGCCTGGAATGGAATTTCCTGCTGAAACGCTCTGCACTACAGACAGAATCTCTTCGTGAAACAGTTTGTGACATACTGGAAAAAGTACGGACACAAGGCGACCGTGCTGTAATCGGTTATGAAGAGCAGTTCGATAAAGTAAAATTAAACTCACTGGAAGTGACAGAAAAAGAATTCGAAGAAGCTGAAAAAGAAGTAGATATTAAACTTAAAGCAGCCATCATGCTGGCATTAAATAATATACAGACATTTCACTCTTCACAAAAGTTTGCAAGCAAAAAAATAGAAACACTTCCAGGAGTAACCTGTTGGCAGAAAGCCGTTGCCATAGAAAAAGTAGGACTCTACGTACCAGGAGGCACGGCTCCCCTATTTTCAACAGTACTGATGCTTGCCGCTCCGGCACAAATAGCCGGCTGCAAGGAAATCATTTTGTGTACCCCTCCCAACCGTGAAGGAAAAATCCATCCTGCAATTCTATATGCAGCACGGGTAGCAGGAGTAAAAAGAGTATTCAAGGCCGGTGGTGTACAAGCTATCGGAGCAATGGCATACGGAACCAGCAGTATTCCGAAAGTATATAAAATATTCGGCCCCGGAAACCAATATGTTACAGTAGCCAAACAGCAAGTTGCTTTACGTGATGTTGCGATAGATATGCCTGCAGGTCCTTCGGAAGTAGCCGTTCTTGCTGATGAAACAGCCAACCCGACATTTGTTGCTTCCGACCTTCTTTCTCAAGCAGAACACGGTGCAGACAGTCAGGCTATACTTATTACAACATCCGAAACTCTGATTGACAAAGTAGCAGCAGAAGTCGATCGTCAGTTATCTGAATTACCTCGTAAATCTCTCGCGGAGAAATCCCTCCAGTCGAGCAAACTTATCCTCGTACGAAATATGCAGGAGGCTATTGACATGATAAACGAATATGCCCCTGAACACTTGATTATCGAAACGAAAGATTACACAGATATAGCCGAAAAAATCATCAATGCAGGTTCTGTATTCTTAGGATCATACGCTCCTGAAAGTGCAGGCGATTATGCTTCGGGAACCAACCATACACTTCCTACCAACGGATATGCCAAAGCATATAGTGGAGTTAGCCTGGATAGCTTTATCCGCAAAATTACTTTCCAGGAAATTACCCGGGAAGGAATCGCTACCATCGGACCTGCTATTCAGGTAATGGCAGCCAACGAGCATCTCGATGCCCATAAGAATGCTATCACAGTACGACTTAATGAAAAACTTTAACCGAAACGCTTATGAAATCGCTGAAAGAGCTGACACGACCGAATATATGGGCTCTAAAACCTTATTCATCGGCACGTGACGAATATAGCGGAAAAGAGGCTTCAGTATTTCTGGATGCCAATGAGAATCCGTATAACACTCCCAATAACCGATATCCTGACCCACTTCAACGCGAGCTGAAAGATATGATTGCTCTCGTAAAAAAGGTCACCCCTGAACAAATATTTCTAGGCAACGGAAGTGATGAAGCTATAGATCTGGTATTTCGTGCTTTTTGCCGTCCGGGCATCGATAATGTTGTTGCCATAGATCCGACATACGGTATGTATCAGGTATGTGCTGATGTGAACGATGTAGAATACCGCAAGGTTCTGCTTGACGATACTTTTCAGTTCAAAGCAGATGAACTGCTTGCGGCTTCAGACGAAAATACGAAACTCATCTTCCTCTGCTCTCCCAATAACCCCACAGGCAACAATCTGTGCCGCAAAGAAATACTTACTTTACTTGAAAAGTTTCAGGGACTTGTCATAGTAGATGAAGCTTATATCGATTTTTCTGACGAACCTTCCCTTATAGGAGATTTAAAACAATATCCAAACCTGATCGTCTTTCAGACTTTCTCGAAAGCCTGGGGATGTGCAGCAATCCGTCTGGGCATGGCATTCGCTTCACCTGACATTATCGGTATACTGAGTAAAATCAAATATCCGTATAATGTCAACCGACTGACACAACAGGAAGCTATTCAGATGATGCACAAACATTACGAAGTGCAAAGATGGGTACAGTCATTACTTAATGAACGTGAACGCATGATAAAAGAATTTGCCAAACTTTCATGTTGTACGCATATCTACCCGACTGATGCCAACTTTTTCCTGACAAAAGTATGTAATGCTAAGGCAATTTACGATTACTTGGTAGAAAAAGGCATTATCGTACGTAACCGTTCTAGCATAACTCTCTGTCAGGATTGCCTGCGAATAACTATTGGTACTCGTCCTGAAAACGATGCTCTGCTTGAGGCTCTGAGAAAATATAAACCCTGATTACCCTATGAAAAAGAAAGTTTTATTTATAGACCGTGACGGAACATTGGTTATCGAACCTCCAATAGATTACCAGCTGGATTCTTTCGAAAAACTGGAATTCTATCCGAAGGTATTCCGCAACCTGTTTTTTATCCGACAGAAGCTTGATTTCGACTTTGTAATGGTAACCAATCAGGACGGGCTGGGTACCTCATCTTTTCCTGAAGAAACATTCTGGCCTGTACATAATCTGGTAATGAAGACGTTCGAAAACGAAGGAATTATTTTCGATGATGTACAGATAGACCGAAGCTTTCCGGAAGATAATGCTCCCACCCGTAAACCCCGGACAGGTATGCTTACCCAGTACATCGATAATGATGCATACGATTTGGAAAACAGTTTCGTGATAGGCGACCGAGCTACGGATGTGGAACTGGCATATAACCTGGCTGTAAGGCCATTCTCTTACAAAAAGACGACTCTATACTAAAAGATAAAAAACTGCAAGACACCTGCGTACTTGCAACAGCCGATTGGGATAAAGTAGCAGAGTTTCTGTTTGCCGGAGAACGTATAGCCGAAGTACGCCGCACGACTAAAGAAACTGATATTTATATCCGTCTGAATCTGGACGGCAGCGGAACATGTAAAATAAATACCGGATTAGGCTTTTTCGACCATATGCTGGAACAAATAGGCAAGCATGGAGGTCTGGATCTTACAATTCAAGTAAAAGGAGATCTTGAAGTAGACGAACATCATACCATCGAAGATACTGCTATTGCTTTGGGAGAATGTCTATATCAGGCACTTGGCAACAAACGAGGTATCGAACGCTATGGATATTGCCTTCCTATGGACGATTGCCTGTGTCAGGTAACTCTTGACTTTGGAGGACGCGCCTGGCTAGTATGGGATGCAGAATTCAAACGTGAGAAGATAGGCGAAATGCCGACAGAGATGTTCCTCCATTTCTTCAAGTCACTGAGTGATGCCGCACGCATGAATCTGAACATCAAGGCAGAAGGTCAGAACGAACATCACAAGATAGAAGGGATATTCAAGGCGCTGGCACGAAGCATCAAAATGGCTGTCAAAAGGGATATCTACCACTACGAAGTTCCCTCCAGTAAAGGATGTATCTAACTTTCATCATTGTTTGAATATTCAGTAAAAAACAGAACCATGAGAAAATTGCTTGTTGTAATCATCATACTCATTGGCTTCACGATAGGAATAAACCTGTCGAGGGATCAAAAAGGATTCCGCACCTATCAGGAAGTATTGACCGAGTTAATCAACGATGCTCCAATGAAAACCTACCGCGACAGTTTCTACGGATACAGCATCCGTTATCCGGAGTTTTTCTCTCAGGAAATAACCGACAAAGGTTTTGTACGTTTAGGATATTGGGACAATGAGCGATTCGTTATTGAATGCTCTGTACTGAAAGCTCCGGACTCAAGTCCGGTAAAGATAAAAATGAAAGAATTGGCAACACAACTATATGCCGAAAAGCAAGAGTTATTACGTGACTCGTTTATTCTCAGCGGTCCACATTATGAAAATGGAAAGCGGATAGAAGGATACCGTTATTACGCCAAATACGTACGCAACCGAAAATTATGGTTTTCGTATACACTTTTTTATCCGGAATCATGCCACTCCTCTCTTACACGCATTTTCCGCCAAATAGACCAATGGGAAGTATAATAAAAAACATCCGGCATAAAGCTTTAAACGCGTATATTGCTTTTATGCCGGATGTAATATTTTTAGGAAAAGAGATGTCTTTCTCTAGCTTTCCATTAGCTTATTGATGTTGTTCGCGTAACAAATCGTTTACAGTCTTTACCGGATTGAATGTACTCAATGGAACTTCTACAAAGATTGTGCTCCAGTCGCTCATAGAGCCATTCCACAATCCCGGCAATTCCAAAGCTTTCAAATCTTTACCATTCTTAGATTTATAAGAGATAAATCCTGTAGCCTTATCTACATACTGTAACAAATTGAATTTATTTCCCTTATAGTCGCGTACAGCACAAACCAAATCTACCGGATTGAAGTGTGTACCCTTTTCGAACATAGCCTTCTTTTCCGGATCATTCATATCAATCTGAGAACTTTCCAAAATCTGAAGCGAAACAGTTCCGTCAGGATTATAAGCAAGGAACGGACCACCGCCCGGCTCACCTACATTCTTCACCATACCGCAAACACGCATCGGACGGTTCAGTTTCTTACGCAGGTAAATAACCAAATCGGCATCTTCCAAATCCTTGATATCGCTCTTGCGACAACGTAACTGCTGCTGAACGAAACGGATAATTGTTTCCAGCTGATCATGGCTGTAATGACCACTATCCAGCAATTCCAAATAATCGAAAGCCTGTTTCTGCAAAGTAACCAGCACACCGGCAAGCAGTTTTTTTATAAGTTACAGTATCGTCTTTCAAACGGTCGGGTACGACATTATCAATATTCTTGATAAATACGATATCAGCATCCAGATCGTTCAGATTTTCAATCAAAGCACCATGACCTCCCGGACGGAAAAGCAATTTGCCATTATCACGGAACGGCTTGTTTTCCATATCAGCGGCAATGGTATCAGTACTTGCCTTTTGTTCGGAGAAGCTGATATTATATTCCACACCATATTTCTGGGTATATTCGGCAGCTTTAGCATCTACCAGTTTCTGGAATAAAGCACGATGTTCACCCGATACAGTAAAGTGCACATTCACTTTTCCGGTCTTTCCGGCAGCATACAATGCTCCTTCTACCAGATGCTCTTCCAATGGAGTACGTACGCCATCAGCATAACGGTGGAATTTCAGCAAACCTTTCGGCAGAGAACCATAATTCAATCCTGCAGATTCCAGCAAGTTAGCTACTACAGCCTTATAATTATGTTCCGACAAAAGAGCCTCAATATCCTTACCTGTATTATCCAGGCAAGCAGCATTCAAATCATTATAAAAAGCAAAACTATGAATATGATCGAAAAATTTCTTTTCAAAACTTGTAGTAGGCACGTCATAATCAGCACCCAAGAATTCGAACAAGTTTTTAAACATACGGCTTGCCGCTCCAGAAGCAGGCACAAACTTCACGATTTTCTTATCAGAGTCTTTATAAGCATCCCATGCTGCCAGATATTTTTTCTGGGCATCAGCATCGGCAATCATAATACCATTATTGTCTACAGATGCAGCCGCAGCCAGTTGCAAATAAGGGAATCCCTTTTCAAAGCAAGCCAGTTGCTCTTCAATCTGCTTCTCAGTAATACCTTTCTTTGCCAGTAATTCTTTGTCTTCGTGTGTTAACATATTGTGATAAATTTAAGTGATAAATATTCGTTTACAAATTGAATCCACCTCAAAAGTATAAAAAAACCATCAAGTTTGTAACAATAAAGGAAGAAAAAAACTATCTTTACCCACAGAAGCTGGCTGGAATACTTCTTTTTTACCCATTTAAATTAAAAAAGGATTTCAATTTGCAACAAACAGGTTCTCAACAAAACTAGAAAGACTATGGATGAACAAGTTTTTTTTACACCGGACGAACATAAACAGCTAATAGCGCTATACAAAAGACTACTGCAACTATCAGGAGACACTCTGCAAAAAAACGACTGCTGCAATCTGAAAAAACATTTGGTTAAAGTCATGTCGGCGGGAAGCATACCTCGTAATGCCTTTGGTATGAATCCGATTATAAAAGACATGCAGACAGCTGTTATTGTGGCAGAAGAGATCGGTATGAGACGTGCCTCTATCCTAGGCATCATGTTGCATGAATCCGTAAAATATAATCTGTGTACATTAGAGTCAGTCAAACAAATGTATGGCGAGGATGTAGCTGGAATCATACACGGGCTGGTAAAGATAAATGAACTTTATGCCAAAAGTCCGACCATAGAATCAGAGAACTTCCGCAATCTGCTGCTCTCGTTTGCCGAAGACATGCGAGTTATCCTTATTATGATAGCCGACCGTGTAAACTTGATGCGCCAAATCAAAGACTGTTCGAATGAAGAGGCCAGATTACAAGTTTCGAACGAAGCTGCCTACCTGTATGCCCCACTGGCTCATAAACTGGGACTATACAAACTGAAATCGGAACTGGAAGACTTGTCACTGAAATATACTCAACATGATGTATATTACCACATTAAGGATAAGCTGAATGCCACAAAGGCTGCCCGCGACCGATATATTGATGCTTTTATCGAACCGGTAAAAAAGAAACTGGAAGAGACAGGACTGAAATTCCATATCAAAGGGCGTACCAAATCCATACATTCCATTTATCAGAAAATGAAAAAGCAGGGATGCCCGTTCGAAGGTGTGTATGATTTGTTTGCTATCCGAATCATACTTGACTCTCCGATTGATAAGGAAAAGCAAGAATGCTGGCAGGCCTATTCTATCGTAACAGATATGTATCTGCCCAATCCGAAACGTTTGCGCGACTGGCTGTCTGTGCCTAAAAGTAATGGCTACGAATCATTACATATAACTGTCATGGGGCCTGAAGGTAAATGGGTAGAAGTACAGATTCGTACCGAACGTATGGATGAGATAGCCGAAAAAGGACTTGCTGCTCACTGGAGATATAAGGGTATCAAAGGGGAAAGTGGTCTGGACGAATGGCTGAACTCTATTCGCGAAACACTGGAAAATGCAGACAGTGACCTGGAGGCTATGGATCAGTTCAAACTGGATTTATATAAAGATGAAGTTTTTGTTTTCACTCCTAAAGGGGATTTATATAAACTGCCGCAAGGGGCTACTGTGCTCGACTTTGCTTTTGCTATCCATACCAATTTGGGATGCCGATGCATCGGTGCCAGAGTGAATGGAAGAAATGTGCAGCTGAAACAAACGCTCAACAGTGGCGACCAGGTAGAAATAACTACTTCAAGCACACAAACTCCGAAGCGTGACTGGCTGAACTTTGTAACTACGTCGAAAGCAAAGACTAAAATCCGGCAGGCACTGAAAGAACTAGTAGCACGGCAGACTGAATTTGCTAAGGAAACACTGGAACGTAAATTCAAGAACCGCAAACTGGAATATGATGAAGCTATCCTGATGCGCCTTATCAAGAAACTGGGATTTAAGACTGTGACAGACTTTTACCAGAGTATTGCCAACGAAACGATGGAAATAAACGGCATTATCGACCGATATGTCGAAATGCAACGTAAGGAAACCGAACAACGGGAAGAAATAAGCTACCGAAGTGCTGAAGGTTCAACATACAACAGACAACTGAAGGAAAAGATTACTACAAAGATGATGTATTGGTTATAGACCAGAATCTGAAAGGACTTGACTTCAACTTAGCTAAATGTTGTAATCCGATTTACGGAGATGATGTATTTGGTTTCGTGACAATATCAGGAGGAATCAAGATACACCGTTGTGACTGCCCGAATGCAAAAGAGATGAAAGCTCGTTTCCCCTATCCGCATAGTCCGTGCACGATGGGCAGGAAAAAGCCAGGGCAAGCAATATCCCATCACACTCCGTATTGTGGGACACGATGATATAGGTATCGTAACAAACATTACTTCCATCATCAATAAAGAGGATAATATTCTGTTACGTTCTATCAGCATCGACTCACACGACGGACTCTTTTCGGGAATGCTTACAGTCATGGTAGATGATACCTCAAAACTGGAATCACTCATCAAAAAAAATAAAGACTGTAAAAGGGGTGAAACAAGTAAACCGTGGATAATCATTTCTGCCTCCTTTTCAGCCTTTAAAAAACATGCCCAAGTTATGCACAAAACTTGGGCATGTTTTCATAAATTTATCGAGAATTTTATTTTCTGTACAAACTTTCTGAACATGTATACAACTATTTTTAGTTCATCAGCATACAAGTCCAGAATTCCACTCTTCTTTTCTTCATTACCCAGGCGTAACAAATGTTAATAAACCTAATTATGGCATATGAAATACAAAGAAAATCAATATCTTTAGGGCGTTTTTTTAAAATCTGAAGAAAAATGAAAAAAACTATCTTAACCACATTACTTTTAGTTGTGGCAGTACTGATGGTCATCGCTCAGGGTACAGCCGAAATCAAGTTCGAAAAGACAACACATAACTTTGGAGCTTTTTCCGAAAATAACCCTAAAGTCACTTGCAAATTCAAATTCACCAATACAGGAAATGGTCCGCTGGTAATTCATCAAGCTATCGCATCATGCGGATGTACAGTACCACAATATCCCAAAGAACCAATCAAGGCTGGTGAAAGCGGAGAAATAACAGTTACTTACAACGGAGCCGGAAAATTTCCCGGTCATTTCCGCAAGTCGATTACATTACGTACCAATGCCAAACAAGAGGTGGTACGTCTTTACATCGAAGGTGATATGACACCTAAAGGTTCAGAACCTCAACAGAACTAAAAGACAATAAACTCACAATAACAAACATCCGGTTAGATCTTGTACACATAGATTTAGCCGGATGTTTTTTATTTACACTTGCACAATCCGATGGATTTAGTACTTTTGTATACACATTTAAAACAAACGACAATTCTAAAAACACACAAATCTATGAAAAATCTAATTCTCACAGCCATTGCTGTATGCAGTCTCAATACCATACAGGCACAAGAAATAAGTTACAAAAAGTGGGTAAAAGAAGCTCCTCGGCTGGAAGACTCTTTTTTCACTACTCCCAAAGCAAAAGAAGTGGCAGAAACAGTTCTTTTATACCAGCAACCAACAGGCGGATGGCCCAAAAACATTAATTTTTTTCAGACACCCGACAACAAAGAAAAAGCTTTGGAAATCAAAAATGACGTCAATGCCAGTACGATTGACAATGGAGCCACCACAACAGAAATAATCTATCTTTCCAGATTATACAACGCTACTCACGACGAAACATATAAAGAAGCGGCTATACGCGGACTGGACTATCTGTTCGAAGCTCAATACGAAAACGGTGGGTGGCCTCAGTTTTATCCGCGTCCTAAAGGATACTATGTCCAAATAACTTACAACGATAACGCCATGATAAATGTAATGAATCTGCTTCGCGATGTAAGTAACGGAAAATCCCCTTTCACCTACCTGCCAGAATCAACCCGCCAAAAAGCTCAGAAAGCAATAGATAAAGGAGTAGAATGTATACTCAAAACACAGGTTAAACAGCATGGTAAACTTACCGTTTGGTGCGCACAGCACGACCGTGAAACATTTGCTCCGGCAAAAGCGCGAGCTTATGAGCTTCCGTCACTGAGCGGAGCAGAATCGGCTAATATCGTAATTTATTTAATGCAGCTTCCTAATCCTTCAGCAGAGGTTATTCAAAGTATAGAATCAGCAGTACAATGGTTCAAAGATTCAGAGATAAAAGGCATTAAAATAGAATCCTTCATCAATAAGGATGGAAAGAAAGACCGCCGTGTAGCACCATGTGAAGACTGTAAGCCAATGTGGGCAAGATTTTATGAACTAGAAACTAACCGTCCTTTTTTCTGCAACCGGGATGGTATAAAGCGCTATCATCTGTCCGAAATCGGCTATGAGCGTCGTAATGGATACAGCTGGCTGAACCGATCTGGAGAAAATGTTTATAAAGAATATGCTCAATGGCAAAAAAGAATAAGAAAATAAGACAGTCTGAAATATAACACACATAGAAATAAACTGAGTATTTTCTGAAATTACAGAAAGCCAAAAGGCTCTATCAGTTCCCCACTTGTTGGAATGATAGAGCCTTTTATAAAAACGTGTAAATCTCAGGAATTAAAAGATTACACCCAAACGAAAACCGACATTACTTTGTCCTGTCACATCTCCAGTAAGCGTTGACATTTCATTAGTCATATAATTATAATATCCTGCTATGTGGAAACCAAAGCGGCGATAAGGAGAAGGATATATTTTTAAACCAAGTTCTGGAGAGGCATAAATCCCCATCCGTCATCGTATACTCCTCCTGTACCGTAGTATGTAGTATAACGAGTAAAAGCAGCTCCCAGTTTTACACCAACATACGGTTTCACATATCTGCCGTTATACAAATTATAGGAAACACTTGCACCAAAAGGTAACTGATAGGCTGAGCGCTGCTGATCTGTTGTCAATGCCTCAGTTGGAGATAGCTGAAGTGTCTGTCTGCCTATATATTTATGATTGGTATGAAAATTAATAAAGGCTCCTGCCGACCAACGAGGTGTCAACTCATACAGCCCTTCAAAATTCATTCCCCATCCGCTTATCTTATCGGCAAAATCTGTAGAAACCGGTGCATTCATCTGCCAATCAACAATAAGATGTGCCTTTTGAGAATCCCACTGAGCGTAGCTTTGCGTTGCAAACATAGCCAAAGCACAGAATGCCAAGGCCAGTTTTTTGAATATACTATTTGTTTTCATTATTAACATCCTCCATTATTTTTCAGTATTGATATAAGTAGACTGATTGAAAGCCTGATCAACTCCATTCAGTAATAGCTGCATGTTTATTTTACTATTATTATACTGGAAGCCGGATGCACTGGCATACCATACAACCGGAAGCTTTTTCTGAGTGCCATCTTCACTTTTATCAGTCAAGTCGACTATTTCCATAACCAGCGTATTAGTATCATAGCTATAAGTTACAGGATATGAATAATACCATCCACTCCACCAGGGTCCCCAAAAGCCACTGCTCCACCAGCCGCCAAACGGATCGCCCCAATAGCCACCACCAGTTATCACCTGATTGGTTTGTGAAACATATGAGAGCTGCAAACCTATATTTGCCTGATCTTTTAATTCCGGGTCAGTAATACGTTCATATCCCCGACGATTCATCTGACTTTCTACCGCGCTGATAATCATTTTAGCATTCTCATCCTTCCAGTATGAAGCATGTACTCCACTTGCTTCCAAAATACTATCCGGCAAGAAATAAGTCTGAAAACTACTGAAGTCTGTATTACTGTCATGGTCTGTATATACCACCAGATCTGCATCCAGTTCTCCCATATCTGGATCTTTTTCGCACGACGCCATAAATACTCCCGTCATGCAAGCCATAATAAATAAAATCTTTTTCATAAGTCTTAAATTCATTATATTTACAAATATCACAATGAACGTCCCTTAAAGACACTGCTTTTCTGTATAGGCAAAACCACTCCGTTCAACGTCATTCGGTTGGAATTGAAATTAGGATTGATTTCCACCGTAGCTTTGTTTGTTCCCTTCGGCATACTGATATTTACCCGGGCAGAAATACCTGTTCCCATTACATTCATCGAAAGTGAAAGATTTCCTTTTTTATCAGTCTTTACTTCATAATCGGAAACACTGCCATCAACAGTTACGCCACCTATTCCGTTCGGACCACTGACAGGTATATTGAATGCCACCTGCACTACAGCTTTATCGCCTTTTACGGAAACAAAATTCGTATTCGAATTAACGTAAGCCATATTGCCGTATTTAAATACAACCTGGTCAGCTTCCAATGTAAAAGCCTTTTCATTAATAGCCTGTATAGCTTCGACAGCAAACAAGCTATCCAACTGTTCTTGCAAAGCTTTTTTCTCTTCACGAGACAACTTCTTCTCTGTGTCTTGTGCCTGAATATGCCCCGCCAATAAGGTCAAGGTCATTATCATAAATAATACAATCTTTTTCATAAGCTTCTTCTTTTTAAAAGTTTCAATTATAAAACAAATATATTGCTCTTTTGCTGCATACATATCATTTAAAAAAGTATAAAAGCCTGATAAAAAATTCTTTTCACATTTATAATTAGTATCTTTAGAGAAACACAAAGCAATCTTTTATGTGTAACCTAAAAATCTCTAATTATGAATAACATAACAGACATCACCATCCTGATAGCCGTCATCGCACTGGCCATGTGGCCCGTAGTCCTGCTCGTATTGAAAACAATGAACATCCGGAAGAAACGTCTGGAACATTTAGAACGTATGACAAAGACAGAGCTAGAGAGCATAAGTACACAAGAACTTGTTATCAGCGTGCTGAAAAAAATCGGCTGCCAGCCTGAAATAAACAATGAGGACATGTTACATTTAAATATCAGGGAGATGATTTTTATATCGCTGCCGAAGAGGAAAACCGTTTCATCATGATATGGAATCCTTGGTGGGGATCAATCAATACTGACAACGAGGCTTTTCCTTACCTGAAAGAAATCATCAATCTAGTCAATGTCAATTCATTGGTTACAACAGTTTTTATGGTAGATGAAGATGAAAAGACCGTAGGAATCCATTCACACTGCCACACTTTTTTCTCACCCAACGAAGGTGAACTGGAAGACCACTTGAAAATGTTGCTCGACTATTTCTTCGACACCCACAATGCTATAAAAGAATACATGAATCAACTGGGCAATACTGCCGTAGCAGAAGAAGAAAAGAAAGAACGGGTAAAGGTAAAAGGATTTGCCGCATACAAAGAAAATACAGTTCCTATCGAGACAAAAACAGAATAAGCTCGCAAAAAAATACGTAAATTTGCGGCATGAAACGAGTTTTAGAAGAAAATAAAGGAATCCCAGCATCACTATTGTGGATGCTGGCTATTATTGCGGGAATATCCGTTGCCAATCTGTATTATAACCAACCATTGCTAAATAAAATAAGTGAGGACTTACGGGTTTCTGAGTTTACAGCGAACCTGATTCCAATGACTACCCAAATCGGTTATGCGCTTGGATTGTTATTCATTATTCCCCTTGGAGATTTATATAAACGCCGTAACATCATTGTTATCAACTTCCTTTTACTTTCCGTAAGCATGCTGGGATTTGCTGTAGCCCAAAACATTTATTTTGTTTTACTGGCTTCGCTGATTACGGGCATCTGCTCTGTCATGCCACAGATTTTCATTCCGATAGCAGCACAGTTTTCACAGCCGGAAAAGAAAGCACAAAATGTAGGAGTTCTGGTAAGCGGACTGCTGACAGGAATCCTTGGCTCGCGGGTTGTAAGTGGTATTGTCGGAGAATACTGGGGATGGAGAACCATTTTTTACATTGCTTCTGTATTAATGCTTATCTGCATATTCGTTATTGTCCGCATATTGCCTGACATGCCTTCTAACTATAAAGGTACTTACACCGGACTAATGAAATCTGTATTTACTTTGGTAAAGGAAAATGCTACACTGCGACTGGTTTCTCTACGTGCCGGAATCTGTTTTGGATGTTTTCTTACTTTATGGGCATGCCTGGCCTTTAAAATGAGCGGAGCTCCTTTCTACGCCGGAAACAATGTCATCGGTATGCTTGGTTTATGTGGTATTGCCGGAGCTATGACTGCTTCCTTTGTCGGTAAGTTTGTACGTATACTGGGAATTAGAATGTTCAATTACATAGGTTGCAGCATCATGATTCTCTCATGGCTTATCCTCTATTTTTTTCAGGACAGCTATATCGGAATCATAGCCGGTATTATTCTGATTGATATCGGTATGCAGTGTGTACAGATAAGCAATCAGACTTGTGCATTGTCGCTCGTTCCACAAGCCTCGAACAGAGTCAATACTATTTTCATGACAACATATTTTCTGGGAGGATCACTTGGAACATTCCTTGCCGGTACATTCTGGCACCAGTTCGGATGGGCTGGAGTTACAGGTGTAGGTATCTGTCTGGCAAGTTGTTCATTACTGATCACTGCCTTTTCTAAACATTAATTCATTTTCACTGCCATGAATAAGCTTCAGATTTATACCAACGACTGGCTGAAAATACATCCATATACAGCCGTACAACCTTCAGACAGTTATTTTGTAAACCTGTCGAACAAACTATATAGTGCTTGTACATTAACCACACTACCGGATATTTTCCGTAAAAAATTAAGTATGTACATTGCTGCCTATCTGGAAGATCAGATATCAGAATTAGGATTATGGCAAAGTTTTACAGCCGAACACAAACGTTTGTACGGCAAGTATCTTCCCTTTTACCCTACAAACTCCAATTACGTAGCTGATGAAATAAACGAGGAAGATATCCGTTTTATCATTTGGAATACATGGCAGAAAGCAGCTTCTCTGCACGAAAAGACATATATAAATCCCAATGAACACGCTATTGAAGAACAGGCAGGAATCTTTTACGGAATCTTGGAGGAAGCTTATGAAAATGCTCCCGAAAATGAATCCTTAAATCATTATTTCGACCATCCGGGCACCGCTGTAGAAGCAGACCGTAAACTGACATGGCTATTCGGACATAGTTACCTGACAGAGCCTTCGATGCTACCTTATATCGAACAAATTGCTCCAAATGACCGTTTTATTGTACCCGTCGGCCCACTGGCATTGTTCCTGCATGAATGGATTTCCCTGCTTACAACGTCAAATGCCTGGAAACAAATAAACGGACTCTTTACCGGTAACCCGGAAATTCCACAAGAAATTCAGGACAAGAATCGGGAAATATACCGTAATTTTATTGAAGGTACAAATGGCAAGAGAATTGTTTATCTGAACGGTTACACCGAACTACGCCGCTTTCTGGTAAATGTTCTCAAATGGCAAGATGATGACAACCATACTCTCCCTCAAATGAAAGAATATAAAAATTTCATTTTAATGACAGAACCAGAAAAAGGAGTATTGCTTGCGAAAGATATCTGTGAATATATTGCTGATCGGGAAAACCCACTTTATGACAGCGAAAAAGCACAAGCAAATGCTTTCCGTATGCTTACAGAAGAAATGCTTTGTCCACCCGACCTATTAGTACACTGCATAAACAACAAACTTATTCCCGACGCACAACTACCCGACGGAACAGAAAAAGAACTGGTACAGCAGAACGCAGACTTCATAGCCAGACATTCTTTATTATATTATTATCGGGGAGATTAATCTCAATTGTATAATAAAAACAGAGAGGTAAAAATATCTTTTTCAAGATTCCTTTCACCTCTCTGTTTTATATAAATCTAATCAGTCTTATTAAAATTCGATTACCAGTGACTGACGAGCAGACAAAGTAAGATTCTCTGTAAAATCAATTTTCTTACCTGTTGAAACAATCTTTCCTTCCTTAGATTCTTTTGTCAAAGCTTGATAATGACTACTTGGCAGAACTTGCTCTCTATCCGTACTGTTCAAGACAATCATTTCTGTTTTACCTTCACTTGTACGAGCATACAAATATATTCCTTGTTCCGGAATATGATACTTTACAGTTTTGTTTTCTGACATCTTGTTAAGTTTTTAGTTTTGCGCCGCAAAGATAAAATTTAATGAAGCATTTATAAAAATAGAAATAGTTAAAAATCAAGTATTAGCATATTTTACTTGATTTATATCAAGAATATATTCTGTAAAAATACTCTATTTAAAGTCTTTTAATCTTCTACATATAGAGAATGCGAAAACAACAATGTATAAAAATATTTATGCATAAAAGAAACCGGATACATATTTCAATGAAACATGCATCCGGTTTTCATATCATTTCAGAATCAAATCAGAACATAGTATTTTTAATATTTTATTTTGAAAAGTCTTTCTTCCTGAAGTGATTCTTCTAACTATTACAGATTCCTTTAAAACTCACTCGTAAAATGGAATTTAATATGCTTGAAGTCCATCTGAGCCATCTGAAGAACATAACCGCTATCGGCCAGGAATACATCACGTCCCTCACGGTCTTTCGCCATATACTGGTATTTACGTTTCTTGAAGGCTTCCAGTTCAGCCGGATCATCACTTTCTATCCAGCATGCTTTATACAGACTGATAGGTTCCCAACGGCATTTAGCATTGTATTCATTCTCCAGACGATACTGAATAACTTCAAACTGCAACTGACCTACTGTTCCGATAATCTTTCGACCATTAAACTGATTGACAAACAACTGAGCAACACCTTCGTCCATCAGCTGATCAATACCCTTATTCAACTGCTTGGTTTTCATCGGGTCAGCATTTTCTATATACTTGAACATTTCAGGAGAGAAGCTAGGCAAGCCTTTAAAATGAAGCACTTCTCCTTCGGTCAATGTATCTCCGATCTTAAATGTTCCGTTATCAGGTAATCCAATAATATCACCGGCCCAAGCCTCATCGACCGTAGTCTTACGCTGTGCCATAAACTGAGTAGGCGAAGAAAAACGCATCGTCTTGTTATGGCGTACATGTAAATAAGGCGTATTACGAGTAAACTTACCCGAACAAACCTTACAGAAAGCAACACATGAACGATGGTTCGGGTCAATATTTGCCGTAATCTTAAAGACAAAACCTGTAAACTTTGGCTCATCTGGCATTACAGCACGCTCTTCTGCTTGTACTGGACGAGGACTAGGTGCAATTTCGACGAAACAATCCAACAATTCCTGCACACCGAAGTTATTTAATGCAGAACCGAAAAATACAGGTGCCAATTCGCCTTTCAGGTATTCGTCTACATTGAAAACCGGATATACTCCGTCAATCAGTTCCAGCTCACCACGCAATTTATCAGCAAGTGGTGTACCAATATGATTATCCAGGTCTTCTGTATGGATATCAACTTCTACTTTTTCAGTCACTACCTGCTTGGAAGGCTGAAACAAATTCAACTTCTGTTCGTAGATGTTATATACCCCCTTAAAACGAGGACCGCTTTCAATAGGCCATGTCAGAGGACGAACATTGATAACCAGTTCTTCTTCCAGTTCATCCAACAAGTCGAACGGATCTTTTGCTTCACGGTCCATCTTGTTGACGAAAATAATAACAGGAGTGTTACGCATACGACATACTTCCATCAGCTTACGTGTCTGCGTTTCCACACCCTTTGCACCATCCACAACAATAATAACACTATCTACAGCAGTAAGTGTACGGTAAGTATCTTCCGCAAAGTCCTGGTGTCCCGGAGTATCTAGAATGTTGATTTTATAGTCGTGATAATCAAACTCCATCACAGAAGTTGTTACAGATATACCACGTTGCTTTTCGATGTCCATCCAGTCGGATGTCGCAGTTTTCTTAATCTTATTCGACTTAACAGCTCCAGCCACCTGAATCTGTCCACCGAAAAGCAATAACTTTTCAGTCAACGAAGTCTTACCGGCATCCGGATGCGCAATAATCGCAAATGTACGTCTTCTTTCTATTTCAGCGTTCATTCTTATTTATCTATTTACCTTTTTATTTATCTTGATAACAGTTTATCGATACATTCTTTCAGGCTGTCTACCCAATAAGGAATTTCTATACCATACGTTTCCTTAATTTTCGTTTTATCGAGTACGGAATAATGAGGACGGTTCGCCTTTGTAGGATATTCTTCCGTATGAAGAGGTCTAAGTTTACAAGTTCCAATACCAGCCAGATGATGAATCATCTGAGTAAAATCGTACCACGAACAAACTCCTTCATTACTATAATGATATATACCTGGAACAATACCTTTATTGATAGCTGCAAAAATAGCAACAGCCAGATCACGCGCATAAGTAGGAGTTCCAATCTGATCGAATATTACTCCTAATGCTTCTTTTTCCTTACCCAAACGAATCATAGTCTTCACGAAGTTATTTCCGAAAGTAGAATATAACCACGCAGTACGGATAATCATCGTATTGGAACAATATTTCATAGCCTCCTGTTCACCGGCAAGTTTAGTCGTTCCATAAACAGAGTCAGGACAAGTAGCCTGTTCTTCCTTATAAGGAATATGCGCAGTCCCATCGAAAACATAATCGGTAGAAACCTGTACCAGATATCCTCCACGGCTTTGAATAGCCTTTGCCAAATATCCCGGAGCAAAATGATTCAGCTTGTCACAAAGTTCTCTATCATCTTCCGCTTTATCAACAGCAGTATATGCTGCGCAATTCACAATAATATCTATTTGATGATCAGTTACGAAATTCATCACAGCCTGCTCATCACATATATCCAGTTCAGCAACATCTGTAAAAAAGTATGTATACTCTTTATTAACTTCTGCAAGCAAACGCATTTCATTACCCAATTGTCCGTTTGCTCCTGTAATCAAAATATTCTTCATCTCACTATTTGATTTATTCCAGATCCAGTTCTCCCTGTTTATCCTTTATATAATATCCGGCAAGCATAGCCAGTAAATCTCCTATTACTTTCAATGCTTTCTGTGTGCCTTCGGTAATTTCCTTTTTCTGAAGCTTCAACATCAGGACACCATACATGGCATCAAAACAAGTTTCAAGTTCAGGCACATCTTTATCGGCTCCTTTTGAGCGTAATTCCACAATAAAAGGCAAGGCTTTATAATAAGCTGCGCTATAATACGGAAATTTAGGAGAAGCCAGCAAACGCAAATGCAAATCAGTCAACCAGACGATTATATTTTTATTAATCTGGATATGCCCTTTTTCCATCACACCCTCATCATGCATCATATTAATAAGATCGGCATACCATTGTATCAATGCTTTTTTCTGCTCTTCAGACAATGAAGGATAAGGCTCTACAATATTTTTTTTAATCCGCTCTATATCAAAACCGTTAGCACGAATCAAATCTTCCACCTGCCACATATACAGCAGGTATTCGGCAATATTCTGTTGTTTTAATTGTTGAGAAATATACATATCAAGATAAAGATTTTCCTGCAATAGCCAATACGATACCAATAATCGAAGCAATTATCACTACCACGCCGATAATACGATTCAAGATCCAAATACCTCGTACATTAAAGCGTGTACGTACCTTATTTACAAAATAGGTAATGCCAAACCACCATGTCAAGGCTCCTATGATAATAGCGAGATATCCCACCAATTGAAATCCCAACGGACTACCCGGCATTACAAACGAAAAGCGGGCAAACAAACCAATAAAAAGAAAGATTATCAATGGGTTGGAGAATGTAACAAAAAAAGCAGTAATAAAATTATGAAGATAAGTACCACGATTGGCAGAAGTGGGGCGAAGAGATTTTACCGGATTACTGCGAAAAGTATATATACCGAAAGCCAGCAACATTATACTACCAACAATCTGAAGAAAAATCTGGTGTTTAAGAATCAGTTCATCCATAAAGCTCATGCCGTACCCTGTTATCAAGGCGTAACATATATCGCTTAAGGCAGCTCCCAAACCTGTTACAAAACCAAACCAGCGTCCCTTGTTCAGTGTCCGCTGAATACAAAGTACGCCCACAGGTCCAAGAGGAGCTGAAACCACTACCCCAACAATAAACCCTTTCACCAATAAATCCAGTATAGTAACCTGTTCTATCCAATTCATAGTGCAAAGATGCTACTTTTTTTTATAAAGTACCTATATTTTCGTTTCGTTTTTCTTTCGTACAAAAAGGAGTTTATGTAACTTTGCACTGCATTATTCCGATAATAAGATTATCATTTTAACAAACATAAACAAGTGCTATGATTCTATTTTTCAGAACACCCACTAACAGTGTAATTGCTACCGAATGTAGTAAAGAACTGAACTCTGAAGACATCAAGAAATTATGTTGGCTGTACAGCGACGCTACTGTAGAAGTGGAAGAAAACCTTAAAGGCTGGTTCATCGGTCCACGACGTGAAATGATTACTCCGTGGAGTACAAATGCCGTCGAAATTACTCAAAACATGGGTCTGGAAGCATCCGCCGTATCGAGGAATATTTTCCGGTAAAAGATGAAAACGCAGATCATGACCCGATGCTGCAACGTATGTATCACGGGCTGGATCAAAAAATATTCGATGTAAACATTAAGCCTCAGCCAATCGTTTACATTGAGAACCTAGAAGAATATAACGAACAGGAAGGTCTTGCACTTTCACGTGAAGAAATGGACTATCTGCTGAAAGTAGAAAAAGACCTGGGTAGAAAACTGACAGACTCTGAAGTTTTCGGATTTGCACAAATCAACTCAGAACACTGCCGCCACAAAATATTTGGTGGAACATTTATCATCGACGGACAGGAAATGGAATCATCACTTTTCCAGATGATCAAAAAAACCACTCAAGAAAATCCTAACAAAATCATTTCTGCCTACAAAGATAATGTGGCATTTGCTGAAGGTCCGGTAGTAGAACAATTTGCTCCAAAGGATCACTCAACTTCCGATTATTTCATCATCAAAGATATAAAAACAGTTATCTCTCTGAAAGCAGAGACACACAACTTCCCGACAACCGTAGAACCATTTAATGGTGCTTCTACAGGTACAGGAGGAGAAATCCGTGACCGTATGGGCGGTGGTAAAGGTTCATGGCCTATTGCGGGAACTGCTGTTTATATGACTTCATACCCACGTACAGACGAAGGTCGTGAATGGGAAAATATCCTTCCTGTACGCAAATGGCTGTATCAGACTCCTGAACAAATCCTGATTAAAGCGTCGAATGGTGCTTCTGACTTCGGTAACAAATTTGGTCAGCCACTTATTTGTGGTTCTGTACTTACTTTCGAACACCAGGAAAACAATGAAAAATATGCTTACGATAAAGTAATCATGCTTGCCGGAGGTGTTGGATACGGTACACAACGCGACTGCTTGAAGGGTTCTCCCGAAGCTGGTAATAAAGTAGTTGTGATGGGTGGTGATAACTACCGCATCGGTTTAGGTGGTGGTTCTGTATCATCTGTAGAAACAGGACGTTATTCTTCAGGTATCGAGTTGAACGCTGTACAGCGTGCCAATGCAGAAATGCAGAAACGTGCTTATAACGTAGTACGCGCATTGTGTGAAGAAGATGAAAATCCGATTGTTTCTATCCACGACCACGGATCGGCCGGACACGTTAACTGTTTGTCTGAGTTAGTAGAAGATTGTGGTGGTCTGATTCACATGGACAAGCTTCCTATCGGCGACGAAACATTGTCTGCAAAAGAAATTATTGCCAACGAATCTCAAGAACGTATGGGATTGCTGATTGATGAAAAAGCAATCGAACATGTACAGAAGATTGCCGACCGCGAACGTTCTCCTATGTACGTTGTTGGAGAAACAACAGGCGATCACCGTTTTGCATTCGAACAAGCTGATGGCGTACGTCCGTTCGACTTGGCAGTAGACCAGATGTTTGGTTCTTCTCCTAAAACATACATGGTAGACAAGACTGTAGAACGTCATTATGAAAATGTATCATACGATACTGCAAAATTAAATGAATATATCCGTCAGGTACTGCAATTGGAAGCAGTAGCTTGTAAAGACTGGTTAACCAACAAGGTAGACCGTTCAGTTACAGGTAAGATTGCACGCCAGCAGTGCCAGGGTGAACTCCAGTTGCCGTTGAGCGACTGTGGTGTTGTAGCTCTTGATTATCGTGGAGAAAAGGGTATTGCAACAGCATTAGGTCATGCACCTCAGGCTGCATTGGCAAATCCTGCTGCAGGTTCTGTACTTGCTGTTTCAGAAGCTCTGACCAATATTGTATGGGCTCCTATGGCAGAAGGACTCGACAGTATTTCTTTATCAGCCAACTGGATGTGGCCTTGCCGCTCACAGGAAGGTGAAGATGCACGTTTGTATACAGCAGTAAAAGCTCTGTCTGATTTCTGCTGCGCATTACAAATCAATGTGCCTACTGGTAAAGACTCTTTGTCAATGACTCAGAAATATCCGAACGGAGAAAAAATCATCAGCCCGGGAACTGTTATAGTTTCTGCAGGAGGAGAAGTTTCGGATGTCAAGAAGGTTGTTTCTCCAGTTATGGTCAACAAAGACAAGTCAACTTTCTACCACATCGACTTCAGTTTTGACGAACTTCGTTTAGGTGGTTCTGCATTCGCTCAGTCACTGAATAAAGTTGGTGACGACGTACCAACCGTACAGAATCCGGAATACTTCCGCGATGCCTTCCTTGCTATTCAAGAACTGGTAGACAAACAACTGATTCTTGCCGGACACGATATTTCAGCCGGAGGTATGATTACTACTTTACTTGAAATGTGTTTCGCTAACACAGAAGGTGGTATGGAAATCAACCTCGACAAAATTAAGTGCGATGATATCGTCAAGATTTTGTTTGCTGAAAACCCAGGTGTTATCATTCAGGTAGCAGACAAACACAAATCTGAAGTAAAGAAGATTCTGGACGAAGCCGGTGTAGGTTATGTCAAGATTGGTGTTCCTACAGAAGAACGTCATATCTTAGTAACTAAACACGATGCAACTTATCAGTTCGGCATTGATTATCTGCGCGATGTATGGTATTCTACTTCATATCTGCTCGACCGCAAACAGAGTATGAACGGATGTGCCAAGAAACGTTTCGAAAACTATAAGCAACAACCTTTGGAAGTTGTATTCGATAAATCATTCACTGGTAAATTATCACAGTTCGGCCTTGATCCCGACCGTCGTACACCAAGTGGAATCAAAGCTGCCATTATCCGTGAAAAAGGAACCAACGGTGAACGCGAAATGGCATACATGCTCTACTTGGCTGGATTCGATGTGAAAGATGTTACCATGACTGACCTGGTAAGCGGACGAGAAACTTTGGAAGACATCAACATGGTAGTTTACTGTGGTGGTTTCTCCAACTCAGACGTATTAGGATCTGCAAAAGGTTGGGCGGGAAGCTTCTTGTTTAATCCGAAAGCTAAAGCAGCCCTCGACAATTTCTACGCTCGTGAAGATACACTGTCACTGGGTGTTTGCAACGGTTGCCAGTTGATGATGGAACTTGGTCTGATTACTCCGGAAGACAAGAAAAAAGGCAAGATGCTGCACAACGACTCTCACAAATTCGAATCAGCATTCTTGGGTGTAACAGTACCGATGAACCGCAGTGTAATGTTCGGATCTTTGAGTGGTTCAAAACTGGGTATCTGGGTAGCTCATGGAGAAGGTAAGTTCTCATTGCCTTATCCGGAAGATCACTACAACGTGGTATTGAAATATTCATATGACGAATATCCAGGTAATCCGAACGGCTCAGACTACAGCGTAGCTGGTATCGCTTCTCAGGATGGACGTCATCTGGCAATGATGCCACACTTGGAACGTGCATGCTTCCCATGGGAAAACGCTTATTATCCATTAGACCGTAAAGACAACGACCAGATCACTCCGTGGATGGAAGCCTTTGTCAATGCACGCAAATGGGTAGAAGCTCATAAGAAATAAAAATATCACTTGATTTATAAAAAGGTGCTGTTCTTTTACCAGAAGAAACAGCACCTTTTATTTTTCTTCGTTTTGTTTTGAGAAATCAGCCTTTTTCCCGACATTTGCATAATTTCATTCTCGGAACAAAACAAATAATAATGAAACGAACGACTCTAATTATAACGTGCTTATTACTATCGTTTTTCCTTCCGCTACAAGCCCAGATTTTTGAATATATCGATATGGATAATGGACTCAGCAGCCGAAGAGTTTTATCTATCCAGCAAGATAAACAAAATTATATATGGATTCTTACTCACAAAGGTCTTGACCGGTATAATGGAAAGCAATTCAAGCACTACCAACTCCACCGATGCAACAATCCTCTCAGCTTCTATCCCAATCTGAATTTTCTTTATACAGATAAAGACAGTACTATTTGGGAAGTCGGCAAAGATGGATTCGTTTTTCGTTACGACGAACAAAGAGATTCCTTCCAGCTAGCGTTCGACTTACGGGCAACATTTCCCGCACTGAAAAAAGCTCCTATATCCAGTGTTTACATGGATTCAGAAGCAAATATTTGGTTTTGCACAAACCAAAGCCAATACATATATAATTATCATCAAAGCAAAAATTATCAGTTGTCACCTGTTATTTCAGATAAAATTATCTGCATAACTCAGGCTGAGAAAAACAAATATTATCTCGCATCCGAACATTTGTTATACGAAGTACAACTGAAAGGAGAACAACTCACTGAAATAAAGAAGATACAACTTCCCAATGTTCATCTGATAGACCACATATATTACCATAACCCGACCAAGCAATTGATAATAAATACGTTGCTAGACAAATTGTTTATATACGATATCAAGGAAAAACAACTGGAAAGCATAGGCAACTCCATGAAAGACATCGGAGTAAACAAGATTATTCCAAGCAAGAAAGAGAAAGATGTCCTCCTCATTGCAACAGACGGTGACGGAGTATATAAACTGAACTTGAAACAATTAACGTTAAATCACTTTCTGAAAGAAGATACCCGTAAGCCTAATAAGATGAACGGAAGTATCATCAAAGATATTTATATGGATAGTGCCAACCGAATCTGGAATGTTATCTATCCAACAGGTATCACCATATACACCGAAAAATATCCTGCTTACGAATGGTTCATGCACTCAGCCAATTACACTAATTCGCTGGCAAACAACTGTATAAACGGAGTTATGGAAGATTCGGAAGGTGATTCCTGGTATGCAACGAGCAACGGTATATGTTATTTTGATGTAAGTGAAAACAAATGGATAAACTTCTCACCATCACATTCACCAAATGGAGAACGAAGTGAGAATCACATATTTACGTCACTATGCGAAAGCAGTCCTGGTATCATCCTGGCAGGAGGATACATGTCCAGCATTTATAAAATAGACAAAAGAACAAAAGAAGTAACCTTTTTCCAGCAACAAAACATCCGGCAAGGAGAAGGGCCAGATAAGTATATCCGCAGCATTTACCGCGACAATGAAAGACTTATCTGGATTGGAGGATTTTACCGACTAAAATCATATAGCCTGACGACAAAGGAGGTTTGTGAATACAACATTGGTTATCCTATTACATGTATTACTCAAAAAGATGAGCATTCTTTATGGATAGGAACAATCAATGGAGTCTTTGTATTCGATAAATTAAAAAAACAAGCCATACCTCTGGATACGGAATTTGATATTCAATGTATCAACATGATATACAATGATCCGTCAGGAAACTATACATATTTCGGTACGTACGGTGACGGATTATTTATTTTCGAAAAGAAGACAAGAAAAGTAACCCGATATTACGACGAAAACTGTGGACTAATCAGTAACAACATATACAGTATCGTACCAGACAGAAACGGAGATCTTTATCTTGGAACAGAAAATGGACTGTCCTTTTTCGACATAAAGGCCAACAAGTTTATCAACTGGACCAAAGAACAAGGATTGCTGGCTGCCAGCTTTAATCCTAACGCGGCCATACATTCGCGCGACGGTTACATGATATTCGGAAGCAATGAAGGAGTCATCGTATTACCCGATAGTATTCAGCTTCCGGAAACATTTTCCAGCCACATGATATTCTCTGATCTGAGTATCATGTATCGTACCGTACATCCGGGAGAAAAAAATTCCCCCCTTACTCAGGCGTTGGACAAAACTTCATGCATTGAGCTGGACTACGATCAGAATACATTTTCGATGAACGTATCGTCTATCAACTTCGACAATCCTTCCAACATCATGTACAGCTGGAAGCTGGAAGGATTTTATGATCGCTGGTCACCACCTTCAAGCGATAACCTGATAAGATATACCAACCTGTCACCGGGAAATTATACATTACGCGTGCGTGCTATACTGATGGACAACCATCAGATTCTGGAGGAACGTGAAATACAAATTTTAATCGGACGCCCTATCTGGATGACATTCTGGGCATTCCTATTGTACGCCCTGATTATTATCGGAATTAGCTATGCTATTATCCGTTACCAGATGATACGCCGCGACAAGCAGATTTCACAAGCCAAAATCAACTTTTTCATGCAAACGGCACACGACATACGTACGCCGCTGACGTTGATAAAAGCACCGTTAGGAGAAATCCTGAAGAATGAACAACTTACAGAACAAGGTACAACCAACCTGAACCTTGCCATACAAAGCACGGATAATCTTTCGGAGCTGGCAAACAACCTGATGGACTTTCAGAAGGAAGAATTATATAGCTCCAAGATATCAGTAGTACGCTATGAACTGAATCAATATATACAAAATTATATGCAACAGTTCAAAGCATATGCAGAACAAAAAGGAATAGACTTCCAGTATAAAAGTAGCTTTACCAGTCTGGAAGTCTGGATAGACCAGAACAAGATAGATTCCATTTTGCAAAATCTGCTGAGCAACGCATTAAGATATACACCAAAAGGAGGAAGTGTCACCATAGAAACAGACCATAATAAGAACCGGTGGATATTGACTATAAAAGATACCGGAATAGGAATTCCTAAAGAAGACCAGAAAAAATTATTCAAATTCTTATTCAGGGGAAAAAATGCAACCAATCAGCTTATCACCGGATCTGGAGTTGGCATGCTACTTACTTACAGACTTATCAAAAACCATGAAGGAAAAATAAGTTTCAGCAGTACAGAAAATGTAGGAACAACATTCCAGTTAAGCTTCCCGATTCAGAGCGAACATTATCAATACAGAAATGAAGGTGTTGATCAGAATCTCAGAACCGTTTTGTTGCAAGATGGTATAGTTGCCCCTATGCCCGAAGCAGAACAGACACAAATTACGGCTCATCCTGACAGTCCTCGAATCATGATAGTAGAAGATAATGCCAGCCTTCGTTTATTCCTGATGAAAAGCTTGTCGGATATCTATCAGGTAGATGGAGCCGAGAACGGTCAAGAGGCAATAGACAAGATAAAAGTTCAGCAACCCGACTTGATTATATCGGATGTTATGATGTCGGTTATGGACGGGGAAACGATGTGCCGTACACTGAAGTCGGATATCGAAACCAGCCACATACCTATCATCCTGCTGACAGCTTTAGGCGACAAGAAAGATATTCTCCGCGGACTGGAAACAAAGGCTGATATGTACATTACCAAGCCTTTCGACCTGATGGTGCTGAGAGCCAATATCAGCAACATATTGGAGAACAGGGAAATCATACGCAAGAAACTTCAGCAAGCGTCGGTCAATATCGAGTCTAAAACAGAAGATATACCGATGCCGACCAACCTGGACAACGAATTCATGCAAAAGGTTACCGTACTGGTAAAAGAAAATTTAGGCAAAGACCTTACGGTAGATACCCTTTGTGCTGGAATGAATATGAGTCGTACCAGTTTCTATAACAAGATAAAAGCACTTACAGGAATGGCTCCAAATGATTTTATAAGAAATATACGTATGCAAGAGGCAGCTGCTCTTCTCAAAAGCCAGCGGTATACTGTAGCCGAAGTAGCCGACATGATGGGATTTGCAGATCCTAAATATTTTACCGATACGTTCAAGAAATTTTACGGCGTGCCACCTAGCATATACAAGAAAAATGAAGAATAAACAATAAGTATAAGACAATGATTTTTTACATCAAATCGTTTCTGATTTTTACCCGTATCGGAGCATTTACCATAGGAGGCGGATATGCTATGGTTCCTTTGATAGAGAACGAACTGGTAGACAAACGAAAATGGATATCAAGAGAAGATTTTCTCGACCTGATGGCATTGGCACAGACCGTACCGGGTATTTTTGCTGTCAATATAGCTATTTTCATCGGATACAAACTGAAAAAGTTCTGGGGCGCTTTCTGGATGGCACTGGGAACGATCCTTCCTTCTTTTATCATCATGCTTGCCATTGCACTGTTTTTCCAGCAGTTCAAGCATATTCCGGCAGTAGAAAATATCTTTAAAGGCATCCGTCCCGCAGTTGTAGCACTCATTGCTGCTCCAACATTTAAAATGGCCAAATCGGCAAAGATCAGCCGGTATAATATCTGGATTCCCTGTGTTTCTGCCCTGCTGATCTGGCTGCTCGATTTCTCTCCTATCTACGTTATCATACTAAGTGGACTAGGAGGATATCTGTACGGACGATACAAGAATAAACAAAACCAACAGAAGTAAAATAAACAGCTATGATATTTTTACAATTATTCTATACATTTTTCAAGATAGGGCTCTTCGGATTCGGAGGCGGATATGCCATGATTTCGATGATCCAAGGCGAGGTAGTGACACGCCACGAATGGCTCAGTTCTAATGAATTTACCGACATCATAGCTATCAGCCAGATGACTCCCGGTCCGATCGGAATCAACTCCGCTACCTATGTGGGTTATTCAGCTGTTGTCAATGCTGGATATTCTCATGCAGTAGGCATCTTAGGTTCTACTATCGCCACAGTTTCTGTAGTGCTGCCGTCATTCATTCTGATGGTACTGATAAGCAAGTTTTTTCTGAAATATCAGAAACATCCGATTATTGCTTCCGTATTCGAAGGATTACGCCCGGGTGTTGTCGGATTGCTGGCAGCTGCAGCACTGGTTTTGATGAACAGAGAAAACTTTGGAACATACAACTGGCAGATTCTCACAAGTATCATACTGTTTGCCGGCACATTCATAGCATCGTATCGCTATAAAGTAAATCCGATTCTGCTGATAGTAATTTGCGGTATTATCGGTTATGTAACTTTCGGATATATTCTCACCCCTCAATAACACAATCAGAAATTGCTGAAATTAATAAAAAAACATCAGCATGTTTTCCTAAAAACATGCTGATGTTTTTTATTTTTTCGTACAAACTTTTCGTACGATTTCAGCTTCTTTTAAGACATCTGGATGCAGTAACCCGATACCTCCCTCACAATTCACAGACAAGTTGAGAAGAAGCAAACAAGGCTTCGAATGAACAATAAACCTCGGAATTCCTTTCTGTACTTAATATCAGATGATTAGCAGATTTCACTTCGAGCAAGGGCAAACATTCCTTTCTGTCCGCTCCCGGCAATTCAAGACATAAAAAGCCATTACGGTTCATCGCATTCTGCGCCCAATGGCGGAGAATTTCATCGGAAACCGACAAATAAATAGATTTTCCTCCCTTTACTTCTGGAGAATAAATGCCATGCATCGAATCAAAACGAATGTCTTCGTGAGGAAACAGTGTATCCATTCTGTGAGCCAGTATCAAGTCTTCGGTTACCCCACATTCCAGTCCTTTCCCTTTTTTCAGCAGCCAGAGTTTATCACCAAGCACCAGCGCCTGTTCTATATCGTGAGTAGACATTAAGATAGCACGCTGTTCTTCCGATGCCAGGCGATGGAGCAATGTCATTATCTCAATGCGACTTACCACATCAAGAAAGGCAGTCGGCTCATCAAGCAAGATCAACGGACATTCCTGAACCAGTGCTTTGGCTATCATCACTTTCTGACGCTCTCCATCCGACAGTTCCGCTGTATATTTTGAAGCTTTTTCCGCCATGCCGACTGCTTCCAGCGCATGGTCGATGATTTCATGATCTTCTTTTCCCAAACGTCCGAAGAATCCGGTATGAGGCTGACGTCCCAAGGCAACCAGTTCACGTACGGATAATCCTCCAGCCTGTGTCTTATCCGTCAGAACAATACCAATTTTCCAAGAACGCTCTTTAGGAGAATAACTGGCCAACGGCTTACCTAGTAAAGTAATATCCCCCGACAAAGGAGGCTGGACAGCAGCCAACGTACGAAGAAGTGTCGACTTTCCCGCACCGTTTGATCCAAGCAAACAAGTCAGCTCACCACGGCACAAAGCAAAATTTAAATGACTATGAACTACTTCTCCCCGCTTACCATGCCGATAACCGATAGTTAAATCCTTGGCCTCTATGACAACAGACTGTACTTTCATTTTTAATTAAAATACTGAATCTTACGCTGATTGATAATAACATAAATAATGACCGGAGCTCCCAGAAGAGGAGTCACGGCATTGAGTGGAATAATGCCTGCTTCTCCGGGTAAAATACAAATCAGGTTACACAACAGTGCGACAGCACTTCCCGTAAGCAACGTTACCGGCATAAGCATATTATGATTGGATGTGCCCAACATTAGTCGCGCCATATGAGGAACAGCCAGTCCGATAAAGGCAATCGGACCACAAAAGGCTGTAGTTACCGCAGTCAGCAATCCGGTAGCAATCAGCAGCCAGTTGCGTACCCTGCGTATATTTACACCCAGTTTTTCTGCATAGCGAATGCCAAGCAACAGAGCATTAAGAGGTTTTATCATCAACACCGCGATAAGCAATCCCAACAGCGTATGATGGAAAAGCCGGGAAGCTGCTTCATCGACACGCCACCAAAGCTTCCCATTCCCCAAAGTACAAACGAGTGTACCCCTTCGGCTGTAGAAAAGAAGTTTAATAATGAGATGATGGAAGAAACTACATAACCTATCATAATACCGGCAATAAGCAACATCACCGTATTTTTAATTATGGCAGACAGAGATAAAATGATTGCCATCACCAAAGCCGCACCGGCAAATGCCCCAGCTACTACAGAAAGAAAACCTGAAAGTACAAACTCTCCGGCAATGATACTTCCTCCACCTGCCAGCAGAACAAGTGCAACTCCCAGACTTGCTCCCGAACTGATACCTAAAATAGAAGAATCGGCAAGCGGATTACTAAATACGGTTTGCAGCATCAAGCCCGACGCAGAAAGAGCCGTTCCACAAAGCAGAGCCGTGATACACTGAGGAACACGCGACTCCCATACGATAAACTGCCAGCTGTCTTTTTCTACTTCTCCGCCAAAAAGGATATTTGCTACGGCTTTCACCGGAATATCTACCGAACCGAAAACCAGATTGGCTGCCATAAGCAGCACAATCATTACAGCAAGTACACAACCATATATATATCCTCTATTTGTCTTCATGCACACACTTTCTGAGATATCACTCCGCTAAATTAGTAAAATATCTTGGAGTATAATCTTTCAAGATATCAGGATGAAATACTTTTACCAAATCCTTGAGCAACAATTCTGGATGAAAAGGTACTTCCTCATAAAAAGAAATGCGGCTGGTATTACATCCATATACCCGACGATTGCGGAACGCATCAAAATTGGCATATGGCGCATAGTCACTCTTCAGTTCTCTATAAGTTTTATCCACCTGCTGATTGTATTTTATCAGCCAGAAATCGGCGTGCTGTCCTTTATCGAATACTGTTTCAAAAGCCAAAGAAGCAGAACCGCTTTGAGGAATATCGGCAAATATATACCGTGCCCCCGCATCGGCATACAGTTTTGCCATTGTACTGTTTCCCCCCGGCACATACCATGTACCACCGGTTTTCAGTTCTGTAATGACAGTCGGTTTCGGTGTTATGTCTTTCACTTGATTCCGGAGTGAAGATAGGCCTCCTCTACCCCAGCAAACAAAGAGTCTGCCTCAGCCTCTTTTCCAAACAGCAACCCATAAAAACGTACCCATTCGGCACGCCCCAATGCTGAAGTTTCCATATAGTCGGCACATTCAAGAATCGGTATATTCAGCTTTTCTATACGTCCGTAACCACCACTGTTTTCGTAAGGTGAAAGCAAGATACCGTCGGGATGCATGTCTATCACTTTCTCTATGTCCGGATTCATACTGCTCCCCGCATCGGTTATTTCTTTTTTCCGACAACTTTCCAATATAGCAGGAACACGGATGTACTGCAAATCACATACTCCTTTTATTTTATCCAGTGCGCCCAACTCCTGTAAAAGTCCGCAGTGCACAGACGAGAATATCAGGGAGTTTGATAAAGGAACCCGAACAATTGTACCCTCCGGCAAGGATGAAGGACACGAATCCTGTTTATTGACCAACAAATATGTATGCAACGTTTTCAGTGTGTCCCAGGGATTACGCAGGGTAACCTGAGTATAATGCTGGTATTTTACAATTTGCAGATTCTCTGCATAGCGTAAATTCAGTGTATCACCTCCTTCTTGCATAAAAGAGGTCTTGCTCTTTCCGTTACAAGCGGAAAACAGCAAGACCATAAGTACTATATGGGCAGATAGTATGTATTTCTTCAGTTATAATTTATCGGTCTACAATAAACAAAGCAATATGAGAAATAATCATTCTCACATCAGCTTCCTCAATATTAACATAGTAAAAACATAGTTCTTGCTACTCTTTCCTCGAGAGCACAAGCATGATTTCGTTTTGCAGGTCTTCTGACTTACTCCGGTTTGTTATGCCTTCCCACTTTCTCAAACAGAAGAAAGCAGTGGCCTGAAGTAGTAAACAAACCTTTACAAAGGAGCTTACAGCAGCGGGACTGTCCGGGACTTTCACCCGATTCCCTTTTCATCCGTGGCCTCGCATATACCAATCGGAAGCCCGACGGAACAAAACTGTGACAAATATATGCAATAAGTACTTATAATGCAATAAAAGGTGAACCAAAATCCAATTTTATTTGTTTACTTTGTGTTTATATTAAAAGTTGATATCATCTATGATTACTGCAGAAAATATTTTACTAGTCGGGTCTATTTTAATCTTTACAAGTATTCTAATCAGCAAAACCGGATATCGTTTCGGTATCCCTACCCTGCTGTTATTCCTGCTGGTAGGTATGGCTTTCGGCAGTGACGGTCTCGGCATTCAGTTCAACAGTGCTTCAGACGCTCAGTTTATCGGCATGATGGCACTCAGCATCATCTTGTTCTCGGGAGGAATGGATACCCGATACGCCGATATCAAACCAGTCTTAAAACAAGGTATACTGCTCTCTACTGTGGGAGTATTGGTCACCACACTGCTTACCGGATTGTTTATTTTCTTCCTTTCGCATTACACGCATGCCAACATAGAACTTACTCTGATGGTTTCTTTGCTGCTTGCTGCAACCATGTCGTCTACAGACTCGGCTTCGGTATTCAGCTTGTTGCGCTCACAACGCATGAACCTTAAATACAATCTCCGCCCCATGCTGGAGCTGGAAAGTGGAAGTAACGACCCGATGGCATATATGCTTACCATTGTACTGATTCAGGTTATCGGCAGCGGAAGCAATTTCGACGTAACAGTCATACTGAAAGACTTATTTATACAGTTCCTGTTCGGAGGAGTCATAGGATACGCCTTCGGTAAGTTCGCTGTCTGGCTTGTCAATAAAATAGAACTTTCCAACAGTGCTCTCTACCCGATTCTTCTGCTTAGTCTGGTCTTCATCACATTTACTCTTACCGACCTGGTTAAAGGAAACGGCTATCTGGCAGTATATATCGCCGGAATGATTGTTGGAAATGCCCGACTGGCTTACCGGAAAGAAACCAATACGTTCATGAACGGACTGACATGGCTGTTCCAGATAATCATGTTCCTGACTTTGGGACTTTTGGTCAATCCTCATGAAATGCTCGATATCTCTGTAACAGCTCTGCTTATCGGCGTCTTTATGATTCTGATAGCACGCCCGGTCAGTGTATTTTTGTGCCTGCTTCCATTTAAAGGAATCACTAATAAGGCACGAGTTTTTATTTCCTGGGTAGGACTAAGAGGAGCCGTTCCTATTATTTTTGCAACTTATCCGGTAATAGCACAAATTCCCGGCTCAAACCAGTTGTTCAATATCGTATTCTTCATTACTCTGTTATCGCTTACTATACAGGGAATGACTATTTCGAAAATGGCACGCTGGCTCAAGCTTGACTTGCCTGAAGAAAAAGAAGGTAATGAATTTGGTGTAGAACTTCCGGAGGAAATCGACACCCACCTGGATGATATCACGCTTACAGAAGACATGCTCTCAACCGGAAACCGGCTAGCCGACATGAATATTCCTAAAGGCACACTCGTGATGCTTATCAAACGAGGAAACGAATTTATTATCCTAACGGACAGATAGAACTTCATGCCGGAGATAAACTGCTGGTAATGTCTGAAAAGAAATAAAAGTAAGGTTTACAGCTGTTTATTTCCATTTTATTTATTACATTTGGGAAACAACTTTAAAATCAAATCTTATGGAAACATATCTTTTTTGGTTGGTTCCCATTGCATCAATTCTGGCATTAGCTTTTGCCGGATATTTCTACAAGCAAATGATGCGGGAAAGCGAAGGCAGTCCTGAAATGCAGAAAATAGCTGCCCATGTTCGCAAAGGAGCCATGTCGTACTTAAAACAACAATACAAAGTTGTTACGCTTGTTTTTATCGGACTCGTTATTTTGTTTGCCATCATGGCATACGGATTCAATCTGCAAAATCACTGGGTTCCGATTGCTTTCCTTACAGGAGGATTCTTCTCGGGACTGTCGGGCTATCTGGGAATGAAAACTGCGACCTATGCTTCGGCACGTACTGCCAATGCTGCACGCAATTCACTGAACGGCGGGCTACGGATTGCTTTCCGAAGCGGAGCAGTAATGGGACTCGTAGTAGTCGGACTAGGGTTGTTCGACATTTCCTTCTGGTATATTCTTCTAGACAAATGTATTCCGGCAGATGCCATGAATCCGACTGCTAAATTATGTGTCATCACCACTACAATGCTTACATTCGGAATGGGAGCTTCTACACAAGCCCTATTTGCCAGAGTTGGAGGAGGTATTTATACGAAAGCTGCCGATGTAGGAGCTGATTTGGTTGGTAAAGTGGAAGCCGGAATTCCCGAAGACGACCCACGCAATCCGGCAACAATAGCCGACAATGTAGGTGACAATGTCGGTGATGTAGCTGGCATGGGAGCCGACTTGTATGAATCGTATTGCGGATCAATACTTGCAACAGCCGCACTAGGAGCAGCAGCCTTCATCGGAACAGGCAATACAGAAATGCAATTTAAGGCTGTTATTGCTCCGATGTTGATAGCAGCAGTAGGAATTATCCTTTCCATTATTGGCATATTCGCTGTACGTACAAAGGAAAACGCTGGCATGAAAGAATTGCTCAAAGCGCTCTCTACCGGAACAAACCTCAGTTCTGTTCTCATCGTAATAGGTACATTCCTTATTCTTTGGATGCTAAACATAACCAATTGGGTTAATATTGCCTTTGCTGTAGTAGTAGGACTATTGGTAGGAATCATTATCGGACAGTCTACCGAATATTATACATCCCAATCGTACAGACCGACTCAAAAGCTTTCGGAAAGTGGAAAAACGGGGCCTGCTACTGTTATTATCTCCGGAATCGGGCTGGGAATGATCTCTACAACAATACCTGTCATTGCAGTTGTAGCTGGAATCATCCTTTCTTACTGGCTGGCATCGGGCTTCGATTTCACCAATATCGGTATGGGACTATACGGTATAGGTATAGCCGCTGTAGGAATGCTCTCGACATTAGGCATCACCTTAGCAACCGACGCTTATGGTCCGATAGCTGACAATGCAGGAGGAAATGCCGAAATGAGCGGATTGGGCGAAGAAGTACGTCACCGTACCGATGCACTCGACTCTTTGGGAAATACAACAGCTGCTACTGGAAAAGGATTCGCCATCGGTTCGGCTGCACTGACAGGGCTTGCTTTGCTGGCTTCCTATATTGAAGAAATACGTATCGGTTTGGAACGTATCGGAACAACACTTCTCGAACTACCAGGTGGTATCAGCATAACGATCCGCGAGGCTAGTTTCACAGATTTCATGATGTATTACGACGTAACACTGATGAACCCAAAGGTTCTATCGGGTATGTTCATCGGAAGCATGATGGCCTTTCTGTTTTGTGGTCTGACTATGAATGCCGTAGGACGTGCTGCTGCCAGCATGGTAGAAGAAGTTCGCCGGCAATTCCGTGAAATCAAGGGTATACTGGAAGGCAAGGCAGAGCCGGATTACGCACGCTGTGTACAAATCTCTACCCAAGGAGCCCAGCGCGAAATGGTCTTTCCATCACTTCTGGCTATAATAGCTCCTATTGTCACCGGATTATTATTCGGGGTCCCTGGAGTAATCGGACTGCTTATCGGAGGATTGTCTTCTGGATTTGTTCTGGCTATTTTTATGGCAAACGCCGGCGGTGCATGGGATAATGCCAAGAAGTATGTAGAAGAAGGTAACTTCGGAGGTAAAGGCAGCGAAGTACATCGTGCAGCAGTAGTAGGAGATACAGTAGGCGATCCATTCAAAGACACGTCAGGCCCCAGCTTGAATATTCTTATTAAATTGATGAGCATGGTAGCTATTGTCATGGCAGGACTGACTGTATCCTGGAGCTTATTCTAAAAAGAATAATACTCACATTGATAATTTTTATCCCCAATATCCTTCACTATCTTTATTTTCTTTACTGTCAGTAATAAAAGGTAGTGAAGGATTATTTTTATAGAATCGATGTGCTTTTCTTTCATTACTTCTCAACGCACCACACATATTAGTTTCTTTTAAAACTATTTCTTTTACAAATAAAAATCACCAAAAGTTTGTGAAGCAGATAAAATAAAGCTACCTTTGCGGCTTTAATTTATCAAAAATATATTTTAATGAAGAAATTTTTACTTATCGGCGCAGCGACACTAATTGTTTCAAACTCAACTTTCGCAGGAGATTATTTAACTAATACAAATCAACATGCCGCCTTTTTACGTATGGCAGCGCGTGGTGCCTCTATTGATGTAGACGGTGTATATAGCAACCCAGCCGGACTAGCCTTTTTACAAAAAGATGGTTTTCACCTCTCACTAACCGGACAAAGTGCATATCAAACTCGTGAAATTGCTGCCACTACAGGATTATGGACATTAGATGGCAAAGAAACAACACAAAATTATAAAGGTACAGCATCAGCACCGTTCATC
>ENA-OQJI01000025-OQJI01000025.1-human-gut-metagenome-genome-assembly--contig:-NODE-25-length-37006-cov-2.135823_pt1 | contig 37006 bp, 35 predicted proteins | sample MGYA00242602_ERZ504768 | MGnify/ENA primary metagenome ERZ504768 (study PRJEB26092, sample SAMD00036368) | human gut metagenome | host: Homo sapiens | study: EMG produced TPA metagenomics assembly of...
CTCACCGCGCTGATAAGCCTTGTGCCGTTCCACCGTCGACGACCACACTGTAGTTGCACGATTGGCAGCAGCAGCCTTCTTCTTTCACCGGGAACGGATTGTATCCGTAGCCCTCATACTCTTTGCCGCAGATGCAGCACACTTTCTTTTCTTCTTTCTTTTCCATCACTTCAAATCTTTTTAATGTTTACTTTACAACTTGGATTCCATATCAGCACATTACGTGCAAACAAGACATCACCCGTTTCTATTACGACATGACCGGGCATTTTCGCTCTTCTCACTTTTAAGTCGCTTTGGATGTTTCGCTCCAGCCAGTCATCCAATACGGACCGGCTGGAATTTCCGTCCAGCAGTATCTGGAACACTTCAGTTCCGGTGTAGCTTTCAAAAGCCTTCTCGTTATTATCCATAATCATTTTGGTAAATTATTACTTGTTTGAATGATTCCGTCTTCCCATACCACATAATAGCTTCCCGGGTCTCCAATGGCGCGTCCTTGACAATAAGCTTTATAACCGACCACCCGAATCTTCATATCACAGATATATTTCAATCTTACTGCACCGCCACCCATCGGCTGGCTTTTCTTTTCCTGGCTGATCCAGATGAAACATTTCTTCGGAAAGGTTTCCATCAGTTCCACAGCCTGCGGATAATCCCATCCGGCCACCTGAAAGGAATCGATGATGATAAACTTCGGGCTTTTCGGTTTTTTCAGTCTGGCAATCACTTCCTCCAGACTGCCTTCTGTCACCACACGAAATTTACCCTGCACCTCATTCATCTTCAGATAACCCATACGCCGTTGGAAGCTTTGGTTGATTTTCTCTTCGTAACTCATGTACAGCACCGTCCCATAGTTGCACAGTTCCTTTCCAAGTTGCATCACAAAGCTGCTTTTCCCACTGGCACTGGCACCGCTGATGAACCACGAAGCGTTCTCTGCCGGGAACCCGAAAGGTTTGCTCCATTTCTCATCCCACGGCAGAGTAACCCATTTCTTGGCGGCTATTTCCTTCGGACTGTACGCACGCTTCATTATTCCGCTGTCATTTTAAGTTTCTCAATCTCGGTATAGACTCTTCTCAAACCACCGCATGTCTTCCGTACAATCTGGGCTATATCAGCCCCCGCAGGAGCATTTACCTTGGCTACAATACGTGCCTGGTTGTTCAAGAACTGTTCGCGCTCCTTTCCATCATCCGGAGTCACCTTGCTGTACCGGTCACCATAACGGCTCAACATTTCGGTATAGCCCACCTTCTTACATTCTATGGACCGGTTGATTTTCTCTTTCAATCCGTCTGCCCCCATCATATACCAGGCGCAGCAGCGCTCAGTGGCATTCCATAAGGCCTTCAGTTCCAGGAAAGCTTCATACTGCAGGTCGCCTGCTTCATCGAGGATGATAAGCGGGGTTTCCATCGAACGGAGGTAATATACCAGGTCTTCATACACATCAGAATACTTCCCCTTGCTGTCCACACCAAACTCTGCAGCAATCTTGCGTACCAACTTCAATTTTGTCTTTACCTGCGAGCAGTCGATATAAACGGCATTCTTGTGGCTTTGCACATAATAACGTGCCGTGAAAGTCTTGCCGATATTGGGCATGTCGCACAAGATGCCCGACAGACTGGACTGCTGTGAGAACTCCAGCTGGGCAGTTATATATTCAAAGGTCGGGGTCTTGGCTGCTTTCCATTCCATTTCACCACGGAGGTTCACCCCTAATTTGCGGGCAATGCTTATCCAGTTGGCATCGCTCAGGGCTTTGTCTGTCTGTCCGTTCTTGATTGCACTGTACACAGATGTACTGATGGCTAAAGAGGCAGCATGCTTGGCATCACTGGGATAGTTCGCACGGTTGGCGGCTATCGCTGCTAAAATCTTCTGTTTTTGCGCTTCTGTAATCATAATTCTAACGCTGTTTTAATGTTGTTCTAATTCTATTCTTACATGTCACTGATGGCCCTCATTGCCTCGCTTATTCCGGAGTGCCATTCATAATCTGATTCCGGATCTGCCGACAATTCGGCTGGCAAATCATCGGATAGTTCCACCGGGGGAAGTTCCAGTTCCTCTTCCGGGTCATCCGTTGGCTGATCCGGTGTACCGGTTCCCACCTTTCCGATGGCGTGGTCATTGAGGTATTTGCTGAAATGACTCAGAACTTTGTTTTGCTCTGTATAGGCTACCCGGTCTTCTTCGGTCTGTTCTGCCATCACCCGGTTGTAAGTCACTACCGGACGAACCTTGTCAAGGTAGCGGTCGTTCTGGTACAGGAAGACATCCGTAGGCTTGCCCTCTTCATCCGGCAGATAGTAAGCCGTCACCTTGCGGTTGTTTGGTTCCAGCTGCTCCAGCACTTCCGGACCGCTCAGCCACCAGTCCGCATTTGCCACACGTACTGTGGAATTTCTACGAATACTGGTATCTACCTTTTCTCCGATATATCTGCTCAAGGTCAGTTTATCAAGCGGTCGAAGGGTCGGATTGATTTTGGCTACGAGCACATCCCAACGGGTCATTCCGGGATATTTCTTTTGATTGGGGTGAAGCGTATTGTTCCATTCTTCACAATCGCGCCGGTCGTCCGCCACAAGCTCTTCAAACGTATAATACTTTCTGTCTTCCCAGGTGTGGTTGCTGCTGTCACTCACTTTCTTCTGGTCCACCCGCCGTGCACCTTTGTTATGCCAGCGACCAATGGCTTCATGGTTCTTATGTGCTATGGTTGTCTTGAACGCACCGTTCAGAGCTTCAGCATATTTCTCCTGTGAGTTCTGTGGGGCACAGAAATGCACAAACTTAAATACCTCACCTGCCTTCAGGAATCCTTCTTTATACTTGCTCATCAAGTGCTGCTCCACCTCAATACCGGCTGGAATACCCCATCCGTTGCGTTCGATGAGCCGGAACATATCACGAAAACAGTCCACTACCAAGGCATCATCCTTATCCCGCCCGTAGGCCAGCCCGATACGGCACTGGCTCACCACATCATAAGCATAATAGGCATGCACATACTCGCCGCCTTTCATCCGACGCGGCAAATCCACGTCATCCATCGTTATTTGTGACAGGGAGAACTTACCACCATGGCGGTGCATGTGCGGCATTTGCTCATGATAGAATTCCATACGTCCACGCAAGGCTTTTTCTATCAGCAGCTGGCTTGCCGGGTTGTTCAGTATGTTCCGGATAGTGCTTTCGCTCAGTTCTTTCGGTTCCCCGTTCTTATCCGTAAAGTTTTCCGGATTGAATATCTCTCCTGTTTCCAGATCCCATACTTCCAGTTCACCGCATACAAACGACAGATACATTTCATGCACATCACTGCCGTATGGTTGGTTGGGAAGTACTTTCAAACTCATCACCAGGCGTTCGTCCATGTGAGTTACCTTCCGTTTGTTCTGGTTGCCGAATTTTCCGGTTATCAAACATTCATAACCGTATTGCTTATATTCGTTCACTTTCTTGCGGAAACGAAGGGTACTGGCAGGAAGATCATGACCAAAGTCTTCGCGTAGGGTCTCGATGGTGGTGGCCATCATGTCCCAGTTATATTTTTCACCCATCAGTTTTCGGTAATCATTGTTTCTGTTATAAAGCTTGATACAAGTATTCAACACGGAAGCATTCACCGCATATTTCCGGGCAAGTTCGTCTGTTGCTCTGTTGCTGGAAGAATGAGAAGCCCAATCCAAAAAATAGGCTACTGCAGCCTGATCCAGCACATAGTTTGAGAGTATCCAGTGGCGAAGTGCCTGCTCTGTTCCACCGGGGTTGTCTTCCTTCACCCGTTCCAGACACTCGGTAGGCAGGCTATTGAGGGCGACCAACGCGCAATTTCCAGCAGCACCTCCACCACGACGCACCACCTTGATACGGCCACGGTTCACCCAGTTCCTGTAGCAGGATTCGGTGATATAGCCGCCATCTATGAGCTCACGTGCAGAAATACACTGTATGTTACCGTAATACACCAACATAGCCGCCTCCTATCTCAATGCCGATGCAAACGCTTGGATTTGGTTAATATCGGCAACCATCACATGCTCGTAAGTCTTCACCGTTTCTCCCTTGAATATTACCTGACCGCTACCATCATTACGGTCAAGCTCTATCAAGGCACCGTTCGGACAGTACTGACGCATCACATTGTCATAATCATGGAAAGTTTCTATTTCCGGAATAACAACCATCACAATACCGCCACGATCCATGGCCAACTTACGGATCTTTGCAGAAAGTTCGGAGTTGCCACGACGGTTATCAAACCGGATAGCGTTATAAACAGTCTTCTCTGTCACGTTGAGTGCCTTTGCGATAAAGTCGCGGTCGGCTTTCGTAATGTGAATGTACCTCTTGTTCATATCTCACTTGTTTTAATGATTAATATTGGGGGGAGTCCGGGGAATCGAACCCCGGCACAAGAACCATGCACTCCCGTGTGTCTTTCCACACCGTCACCCGTCTCTTAACGCCTTCCGGGTTGTCACGCTGGGTTTACTGTTGTCCCTCAACCTTTTCACCTTTTTCAATAATCCCAAGAAGTATAGTGAATTTCTCACGTATCTTCTGGTTCACTTCCAGTTCCAACGTATGCGCCAAATTTGAAGCCGCACTGGTGCTGTTCTTGCGGATGCTTCCGGTAAGAAGACTATCAGTCAGACTGTTTATCTTGCTTTCCATGTATAACTTTACATCATCATGGCTACCGGCAGATAAAACCACCTTCAAGGCACGGTAACAGGAAAGTTCACGTTGCGTCTTGTACATATCCTCGGCATACCAGCAGAAGAAATGTTCAAAATCCTCATTCATGTCTTTGGTGTACTTGTCAGCCTGTCTTACCAAATCATCTATATGGGTCTTTACAGAACTGAATACAAAATCCCAGCAACTCATTTTCTTGTTTTCCATAATCTCACTTATTTAAATTCGTTTATAATCGGTTTCAAACTCACGCCGTAACAACTCATCAGGCGGCGGATAAGGTTCTTCACATAAAAATCAGGTGCGGAAAACACAATCCCGGTCTCTTCGGTATATCTGAAGCTGATACCGTCCATCATCAACACGTAAGCCACCTTGTGCTTCACGCTCTGTGTCTGCCATTCTTTTATTTCTTCGTTCATTTTCTTTAATCCTTAAATTCGCTAATCACATGCCTTTTTCGTATATTTGGCGCGGTGTTCCTTTTTGAACACGCTGCAAATATATAGAATATTTTCGACACTAAAAAGTTTTATGTAGATAATTTACGACTTATGACGAATATTTCCGACAGGATTGCAATCCTAATTAAAGAAAAAGGTATCAGTACAAGGGCACTTGAACAAGCTATTGGGTGCTCGAATGGAGTAATTTCAAGATGCATTAGCAAAGGAACAGATATATCAAGTTTATGGGTGTCGAAAATTATCGAAATACATAATGATATAAACCCTACCTGGTTACTTACTGGGAAAGGTGATATTTACTATAATACATCATCTACAACAACACAAACAACCGAACTATCCTCTCTCCTTGCCTTAATTAGAGAAAAAGAAGAAATCATCAGGGAACAAGATAGAGAAATCGGACGCTTAGAGGAACGAATCCGGCAAATGACAATCGAAAAGGAAAAACATGTATCGGATGCGCCCATTTCCGGTACTGCAAATGTCGGGTAGGCGGATTTACTATTACCATACACCGGTGATGGAAAACGAAGCGTACCCCCTATCATCCCCCCATGATGTCCCCCTCCCAAGCAATCCCCCTCCCCTACCATTATATAAGGGCATAAAAGGCACTGATATTGGGGAATTTAAAAAGTAAAACGTGAAAAATGATAGGTTTTTAGGGGGGGCTATCAAATAAAAAACAAGGGGTATTTTTAAAATTGTGGTATTTTAGCATGTCTGTATCGCACACCGCCAAAACCCTATTTTGAATATCCAGTTCTATAAAAGTGAATATCCACTTTGAATATCCACCTGAATATCCAGCGTCAAAAAAAGACCGATTTCAAGCACAAAAAAAAGGGGAGGTATAACCACCTCCCCACACCGGATCATTCTAAAGCCGTTTTTATTGCCTTTTTAGCCGCTTATTATTCGTCTGATACATTTCCACTACGCCCGCAAGAAATGAGCGTAGATTGCTTTATTATAGCCTTTTTGGTGCATACAGTCCCGTTACCAGATAATCCTGCATGAAGCAGATAATTCTTCGTTGCGCCCACCTGTTCTGCCGTCAAAACAGTATAAATGGCCGTTATACTACTAAAATACCAGTCTTTCCGCTTTGTTCCTTCTATTCCGTGTGTCAAATGTATATGTATTACCTTTGCCATAACTAATAATATTTTGTCGCAAATATACCAAATAACTATTATATGGAATAATTTAAGCAGCATTATATCAAATAATCAGGCACAAAAAAAAGCAGCCGCAGCTGCCACTCACTCCCCCACCAGAATCAACCATGTAAGCCTTATGTAAACCCAATTAAACCTATCTGCAAATCTGTATGCCTAAAAAGCACATAAATGTAGCTGCAAATTAAACCCACGTAAACGTTTCGTTTTGCAGAGCCATCCACTCATATTTTGCATAACATTTTGTATATCAATAGGTTTGATATTCTTTCCGCTCAATCCTCAATATACGTTTCGTTCTGTGCCCCATATTTGGGCAAAATAACGGAAACCATTTTAAGAATATACGACAGTACGTTTAATATAGGACGACAAAGGTGTTTCACCTCTATTACATCACTACAAATTATTAACAGCCTGTTGATAACTTCAGAGTTTTCAACAGGCTGTTAATAAATACTGGTTAATATAACCGTTTCTCTTTTTAAAAATCGAAGGAGAGTTGTCCGTCTCCCAGTAAATTATATGTCATCCGGTGGTAAGGAGTGGTCCCATAACGGGCAATTGCTTCCCGATGCTTTTTTGTCGGATAACCTTTATTCTTCTGCCAGTCATATAAAGGATACTCTTCTGCAAGCCGGTTCATATAGTCGTCACGATAAGTTTTTGCCAAAATAGAAGCAGCCGCAATCGACAGATACTTACCATCTCCCTTAACTACAGTCGTGTGAGGAAGATCCTCGTATTTATTGAATCGGTTTCCGTCAATCAGCAAATGTTGCGGACGTACCTTCAACTGGTCTATCGCACGATGCATTGCCAGAAAAGAAGCATTCAGAATGTTTATTTTATCAATTTCCTGAGGTGTCACTACCCCTACAGCCCATGCTATTGCATCCCTTTCTATCACTTCCCGAAGTGCATATCGCTGATGCTCTGTAAGCTTTTTGGAATCGTTCAGCTGCTGGTTCTCATAATCGGAAGGCAGGATTACTGCTGCCGCATACACGGCTCCAGCCAGACAACCACGTCCGGCTTCATCACATCCGGCTTCAATCAGGTCTTTATGCAAATAAGGCAATAACATATACGTCGTTTTATTTTCGGGGTGCAAAGGTACGGCTTTTTGAAGGAATTACGTATCTATTTTATTTCTAAGTTATCAATAACTTATCTACTATGATTGTTAATATTCTGTTTTTCATATCTTTTTTTTATGATTATAAGAGTTTTTATAACTTTGTAAAAATCAAAAAACAAAAATGAAAAACATCAGCTTTTATATAATAGGATTATTGTTCCTTTTTCTCCCCCAATTCATCCATGCCCAGACAACAGATACTGATGTCAACAGTTTCTTAGACAAGGCTGAGAAAGAATTGTATACGAATCCGCAACAAGCGGCATATTATGCAACAAAGGCACGAGCAATGGCAACCTCATCTTCTCAACAATCACAAGCACTCTATATTTATGCACAAGCTGAAAAATTACTTGGAGATTTCGACGGATGTATTCAAGCTTTATACGAAGCAGACGCATTAGTTTCCAAAAATGAGAATGACTTGAAAGGGCATATCTATAATTTAATGAGTGTAGGATACTGCAACTTGGGAGATTATACTAAAGCAATCAATCTAAGCGATAAAGCCATTTCACTGTTTAAAACGGAAAACGATTCCCTTAATTTAGCTTTATGCTATAACAACCGTGGTATCATACATACCTATATTAATGAATTTCAACAAGCGGAACGTTTCTTAAAACAAGCATTGGCCATTAACCGATCCTCAAAGAATCTTAAAAGCATAGCCAGTAATCTAAACAATTTATGTTTGTTCGAAGGTAATATAGAAGAACAGCTGGAATGGATAAATGAAGCAATCATTATCAACAAACACCTGAATGCGACATGGTCATTGGGAGAAAACTATAATAATCTAGGAAAACTTTATTATTATGCTCATAAATATCCACAAGCTATTGCTGCACTAGAGAAAGCCTATCAACTGGCCTTAAATATAGGAGCCAAAGGAGTTATATGTGACAATTACGAATATTCGGCATTAGTATATAGTGCCATAGGTGACTATCGGACTGCTTATGAAAAACAAACTTCACTGTATGCTTTAAGTAAAGAAATACAAAGTGAAAACAAACTTCGCACCGTAGAACAGCGCATTGCGCAGGAAAAGCTCCTGGCGCAACAGCAAAAAGAAGAGTTACAGCAACAAGAGTATAAAATCAGATTACTCCGACGCAATATCGTCACAATTCTGACTGTTGCTGCATTAGTGGCCATAATCGGTTTTCTACTACACCAGCGATTTAAACGTAAAAAGAAAATCCAGCTGCTTAATGCCCAATACCGAATAGAACAATCTGAACATGAAATAGCCAAACTCAAAATGCAAAAACAAAAGGCAGAGTTGGAAAATGTACAACATGCACTTGAAACCAGCAAACAAGAAACAACAAACTTTGCTGTATTCTTGCAAAGTCGTAATGAACTTCTGGACAAGATACAAGAGCAGGTGCGCCAAGGTTATCGGATGGAAAAGCAAGAATTAATCCCTCACCTAAAAAAGATCAATGCATTTATCAGCCAATATCAAGCCACCAACAAGAACAACAGCATGACACTACAGACAATAGACGAAAAAATGAAAGAATTTCTTGCTCACCTTACCGAACGCCATCCTAATTTGACGCAGGGAGAAAAGCATTTGGCAAGTCTATTACGTGTCAATTTGTCGACCAAAGAAATAGCTATGCTAACAGGAAACACACCAAAGACTATCAACATGAATCGTTATCGACTGCGTAAGGCATTAGGCTTATCCTCCGAAGAAGATCTTATCGCTTATATCCAGTCTATCTAAGTAAATCTCAAAATAAACTTATCTGATAAAAATCCCGGCAATAGTTACACAATAACCATTGCCGGGATTTTTACATTCTTAAACAAATTAAAACAACAGGAAGAGTAATCTGAACAGCAAGAAAAAGGATGTTTCTACGACTATTTTCCGTGACAATATCAAAATGCTCTTTTGTAGATATACAAGTAAAGCATATATTATTAATAATCAATACATTAGAATAACACGAGTAGACATAAAACAAGCGTAAAAATCCCTTATGTAGATACTTTGTAACAACAAAACATATTCACTTCAATGGCATTTTGAATATATTTGGATATCGAAAAAAATCAGTTGACTAACCTTAACATAAACAAAAAACACAAATGAAAAAAGATGTTGTATCTAAAGTATGGCAGTTAATATTTCTGCTAGCTTTATCAATTCCGATGTCAGGATTTGCACAAGCAATCCAAGTGAAAGGAACGGTACTCGATGCATCAGGCATGACAGTTATCGGTGCCAGCGTATTAGAAAAAGGAACAACCAATGGAGTCATCACCGACATGGATGGTAACTTTGAATTAAGCGTGTCTCCTAAAGGTACTCTTGTTATTTCTTATGTAGGTTTCCAAACTCAGGAAATCGCAGTAAACAATCAACGCAATTTTAAAATTACACTTAAAGAAGATACAGAAGTTTTAGACGAAGTAGTCGTAGTAGGTTATGGTACAATGAAGAAAAGCGACATGACCGGAGCTATTTCATCAGTAGATGTTGACGAACTGACTAAGCGTACGACTACCAATCCGGCAGAAGCGCTGCAGGGAAAGATTGCCGGAGTCAATATCATGAAGTCGGGAGGTAATGCAGGAGCTGGAGTTTCTGTTAAGATTCGTGGTGTCAAATCATTCGGCGATAATGAACCTCTCTACATTATTGATGGATTCCCCGGTGATATCAACAGTGTAAACCCTGTCGATATTCAATCTATGGAAGTACTGAAAGACGGTGCAGCAGCTGCCATCTATGGTTCTGTAGCAGCAAACGGTGTAGTCATTATCACAACCAAGAACGGTAAAAAAGGTGAAACACACATTGATTTCAACACTTATCTGAGTATGACTACCGTAGCCAAACGTATGGAGTTCTTAAACGCAGAACAATATAAGTCTACTATCAAACAAATGTATATCAATGCAGGACGTGAAGACGAAATTCCTGCTTACTGTACAACCGACACAGGTGTAGACACTAACTGGCAAGACGAAATGATGCGCAACGGTCTTTCACAAAACTACATGTTCAGTGTACGTGGAGGTGGAGAAACAGCTCAATACTCTGTATCATATAATCATGCTGACGATAAAGGTATCTTCCTCGGAAACGATTTCCGTCAGGATAATGCGCGTATGAAACTCCACATGAGTAAATACATCTTTGATCTGGATGCTAACTTAGGCTTCCGCTATACAAAAAGTCATCAGCCGACTTATTCATTGAAAGAAGTCTACAACATTTCACCGCTTGTTCCGGTATACGATGAAAATGAAAAATATGGTTTCGGACTGACAGCCTCTCAGGGATTACCTTCGAACAATAACCCGATGGCAGACTATTACTATCAGGATGAAACAGAAAAAACATTCAGCACTACCGCAAATGTTTCTCTAGGTATTAAAATCACTTCATGGTTGAATTTCAAAACCAGCTACGCTTATCGTGGTAAACATTACCGTTACACTTTACATTATCCTGATTACATTTCAAATGCACAGCAAACACACTTATATCCTTACAACAGTGAATCTACTTATTATTGGGAAGAACAGACTATAGACAACATTTTAAACTTCAACAAGGAATTTGGCAAACACAGCCTGAACGCCATGATAGGTTCTTCTATCACTTCTACAAAAAATACTTCAAATGGTGTTGCAGTAGAAGGATTTGCAACCAGATATACAGTAGATAAAAACGGTAATTTGGTCAGCACCAACGAACCTTCAGGATTCCTGGATCCTAGTTTCGACACGATCGATGCAGGAAAAGGTGGTACATATACAGGAGAAGGAACAAAATACGAATATAACCGTGCCTCTTTCTTCGGACGTATCAACTATAACTTTGACAATCGCTATCTGATTCAGGCAACCATGCGTTACGACGGTTCTTCAAAATTCGGAAAGAACAACCGTTGGGGATGTTTCCCATCTATAGCATTAGGCTGGCGCATCAGTGAAGAAAAATTCTTCCCGAAGAATACATTTATCAATAACTTGAAGTTCCGCGTCAGCTGGGGACGTCTGGGTAATGAAAATGCATTAGGATATTACGATTTCCAGGCATTGATATCTTCTTACAATACTTATTACGGAGGTTACGTACAAGGTAGTGGAAGCAACCCATGGGCAGGTGCTGTTGCATGGAACATGGAGCGTAACGACTTGAAATGGGAAACAACAGATACCAAGAATATCGGATTCGACTACGCTATGTTCAATAACCGTCTGACTGGTAGCATCAACTACTATATCAACCAGACTGAAGATTTGCTGATTACCAAAAAACTTTCTCCGTCTGCCGGATATCAAAATCCGATTTTAAATGTCGGCAAAATCAGAAACAGAGGATTCGAATTAGAATTGAACTGGAACGACCGCATTAAAGACTTTGAATATGGCATCGGATTCAACCTCAGTACAACTCATAATGAAGTAATCAGCCTTGCAGATAAAGGTCAGGCTCTTTACTGTACAGGTCTGGTATATGGAACCGACTATACACCTGCTTATGCAACAGAAGGTAAGCCTATCAGTGCCTTCTACTTATATCGCACAGACGGTATTTTCCAGAGTGATGCTGAGGCAGCTGCATATGTAAATGCCAATGGTGAAAGACTTCAACCTAATGCTAAAGCCGGTGATATCCGTTTCAAGGATATCAATGGTGATGGAGTATTGGACGAAAACGACCGTGAATATTGTGGAACCGGTATTCCTAAAGTAGAAGCCAACCTGAACCTGACCGCAGGTTATAAAGGATTTGACCTGAGCCTTTTATTTGGAAGCGCATGGGGACATAAGCTGTTCAACGGTAACCGATATTTCTACGAAAGCATGCAGACACCGGGACAAATGCTGACCAGCGTGTTAGATGCATGGACACCGACAAATACGGATACAGACATGCCTCGTGCCGTATTGAACGATCCTAACAGAAACGCACGTGAATCTGACCGTTTCCTCGAAAACGGAAACTTTGTCCGCTTGCGTCAGGCTCAGCTCGGATATACCTTGCCGACAAATATCCTGAAGAAGGCATATATCGAAAAATTACGTTTCTATATCAGCGGTGAAAATCTGTTTACTATCACGAAGTATTCTGGAACAGATCCTGAATTCTCAAGAAGCAGTCCTCTGGATACAGGTATTGACAGTTACATTTTCCCATTTACCCGTTCATTTACAGTAGGAGCGCAATTAACATTCTAATACATACAAACTCAGCATTAAGAATATGAAAAAGATATTTTATTTAGCAAGTATAATATGCCTCGCCCTGTCATCTACTTCATGCGAGGACTTCCTGACCGTAGAGTCACCGGACGAACTGACAACAGACAATTACTGGAGAAATGAACAGGATGCACAAGCTGGACTGGCAGCAGCCTATTCACAACTCTATCATGGTGATACATATGCAACTAGTGAAGTGCGATGGCCAACCGAAGAATACCGTGCAGACATTGTCAATTTAGGTAGTGATGCCGGTAACTACGACCAGTGGGTAGCACTTTATTATTTCAACTATACCAATGGTAATACTCAGTTCTCTTATTATTATCAGGATTTATACAGAGGAATCAACTTTGCCAACCAGGTATTAGCCAATGTTCCGAATATCCCGAATCTGGATGAGAACAAGCGTAACGAACTTCTTAACGAAGCACATTTTCTGAGAGGATATTATCATATGATGTTATTGCTCAACTGGGAAAAAATCATCATCCGCAACGAATACATTAAAGAGTCTTCTCAATTGAACCGTCCGTTATCCGAACGTACAGCCTGCTGGGATTTCATTCTGGAAGAACTGGAAAACTACGCAGCCCAACTGCCGGAAAGCCGGAACGAAAATGAATTAGGACGTGCTACCAGCGGTACTGCTTATGCTTATATCGGTTTTGCCTATCTGACTCGTGCATACGAAGAACCTGAAAAGAAAAGCACTTATCTGGACAAAGCTCTTACAGCGCTGAACAATGTAAAAGGATATTCACTCGTAAGCGGAGAAAACCTGATAGGAATGTTTAACGGAACAAACAAAAAACTGTTCTGAATCTATATTCGAAGTACAGTACAGCAAGAGCGAAGCAAATGGTTCTGTACACTATTCTTACCTGAACCAATGGATTGGTGCGAAAGAGTTGAACGGATATGATGAAATTCTGCCTAGCAACATGCTGATGGAAGAATATATGAAAGGAGGTAAGTTGAACGACGGACGCTATGACGAACGTCTGTACAACACAATCTACTTCCAGTGCGACTACTTCAACGACGGAACAGGAAGAGTTATGGGAAAAGAATATGACGAATTGTTTGGAGGTGAGAATAAACCGGTATTCCGTAGATTTACCTCTCCGACACTTGAAGAGATGCAAGAAGCATGCGCTATAAACATTCCATTGATGCGCCATGTGAATGTATTGCTCATGAAAGCTGAAGTATTAAACGAACAAAACCATCCAGAACAGGCTATTCCTATTATCAATGAAATTAGAAGTGTACATGGTAATATGCCTCCGATGGAAGGTACAACCCAGCAAGAGGTACGCGATCAGATAGAACATGAACGCATTCTTGAATTCCCATTGGAAAGTTACCGCTGGTATGATTTACGCCGGTGGGGAAAGACAGCGTCTGCATTACAAAAGGCAGGCCGCACAGGATTCGATGAAAGCAAGTTGTTCTACCCAATACCTAAATGGGAGATTGATGCAAATCCTGAAGTAAAATAAAGAAATCTTCCGGTTCGGAAGATGTTGCTCTTCCGAACCCTTTTCTTTACTTTTGCCCACAAAAAAGATTACAAAAAAAAGAATATGTTTACTGTTATCGGATTAATGTTAGGAGGTATGGCAATAGGTTTCCTGCTCCGTCGCCAAGAATTTTCGTGGATAAATAAAGTCATAACATCACTAATCTGGGTACTCCTTTTTTTATTAGGAGTAGAAGTAGGAGGAAATCGCCAGATAGTAGAAGGACTTGCAACTTTAGGAGTAGAAGCCTTTACCATTACGCTGGCATGCGTATTGGGAAGTTGTATCTTCGCTTGGGGACTATGGTATCTCCTGTATAAAAAGAAAGGAGGAAAAGCATGAAAGGCAGTTTGATCATTGTCGGATTTTTTGTTCTTGGAACATTATGCGGGGCTTTTCATCTCATCCCTTTCGACGTAGCACAAAGCAATATCAGCTCTATGCCTTATGTGCATTGATGTTCAGTGTAGGCCTAAGTATCGGAAACGATCCACAGACCTTGAGAAATTTCCGTTCGCTGAATCCAAGACTGATCTTCCTGCCTGTTGCTACTATACTGGGAACCATATCGGCAGCTGCACTGGTGAGCCTCATTCTTCCCCACCGGAGTGCCGCCGACTGTATGGCAGTTGGTTCGGGCTTTGGTTATTATTCACTATCCAGCATCTTCATTACGCAATATAAAGGACCGGAGCTAGGAACCATTGCTTTACTTTCTAACATAACCCGTGAAATAATTACTTTGTTGTGTGCCCCTCTACTGGTTCGGTGGTTCGGAAATCTGGCACCGATATCAGCAGGAGGAGCTACGACAATGGATACTACCCTGCCTATTATAACCCGTTATGCAGGTCAGCAATTTGTCGTAGTTTCCATTTTTCACGGATTCGTAACCGATTTTAGTGTACCATTTCTTGTCACCTTCTTTTGTTCCATCTAAGAAAAATACCAAATTCTATGAAGAAGCACTTTTTTTATCTAACATACATGTTTGCCCTTGCAGCTACATTGCCGGCCAATGCCGACAATGTGCCCTGGCAAAACCCACAGATAAACGAAATAAACCGTGAAGCAATGCATGCACACTTCATTCCATTCATCAATGAAGATGCAGCATTGGCACAGCAGGCATTACCTGACTTACAACGTTTCGAAATAAATTCAAAGACCGAACGACGTGTTTCACTTAACGGCACTTGGAAATTTCTTTTCTCCAAGAATAACGATGCTTGTCCTGCCGATTTTCATAAACCGGGATACAGCACACGCAAATGGAAAAACATAGAAGTACCAGGCAGTTGGGAACTTCAAGGATTTGATGCCCCCATTTATACCGACGTATCTTATCCATTCCCTTGCAATCCACCGTATGTACCAGCAGACTATAATCCGGTAGGAGCTTATGTCCGTGAATTCACAGTACCCGAAGACTGGGACGGAATGGATATCTTCCTCGACTTCGAAGGGGTAGAATCTGCATATTATTGCTGGGTAAACGGAGAACTTGCCGGATACAGCGAAGACAGCCGTCTGCCGGCTCACTTTAATGTAACCAAGTTATTAAAAAAAGGGAAAAACAAGCTGGCTGTCAAGGTATTCAGATACAGTGACGGATCTTACATGGAAGATCAGGACTACTGGAAATATAGCGGAATAGAACGAGATGTCTATTTGTATGCGCGTCCACAAAGCCGAGTAAAAGACTTCAAACTCACGGCCGAACTGATCAATCAATATAAAGACGGTGATTTTGATGTAAATATCACACTGAATCAGCCTCAGCAAGGTCAGCGTGTAGAGTTCAAATTACTGGATGCAAAAGGTAATGCTCTTTACACTCAGGATAAAGAAATAAAAAACAACACCGACACATTATTGTCTGGCAAAAAACTACTTAAGGATGCTCTGGCATGGACAGCCGAAACACCTAATCTTTACACACTGGTTGTCAACACATTCGACCAGCAAGGAAAACCGATGGAATCATTTGCACATCCATTCGGATTCCGCACTGTAGAATGAAAAACGGACAACAACTTATTAATGGTGTACCCGTATTGTTCAAAGGAGTAAACCGACACGAACACGATCCATATAAAGGACGCTCCATCGATGTCGCAAGTATGTTGACGGATATCCGGCTGATGAAGCAATTCAACATAAACGCTGTACGTAACTGCCATTATCCAGACCACTACCAATGGTATGCATTGTGCGACAAGTACGGACTATATCTGGTTGGCGAAGCAAATATCGAGAGCCATGGAATGATGAGTCACAAAGATGGAACACTTGCCAATTATCCGGAATGGGAACCTGCATTCATGCAACGCATGAGCCGTATGGTTATGCGCGACCGCAACTGTACAGCTATTGTTACATGGTCATTAGGTAACGAATCAGGTTATGGTAAACATTTCGAAACAATATACGACTGGACCAAGAAAACAGATCCTACCCGTCCGGTACAATACGAAGGTGGAGGTTACGAAGCTAAATCGGATATTTATTGCCCGATGTATCCCCGCATCTGGTCGCTCCGTCGTCACATTAATCAGCGCGATGCACGCCCGATGATTATGTGCGAATATGCTCATGCAATGGGAAACAGTGTCGGCAACCTGCAAGATTATTGGGATTTAATCTATAAGTACGACCAGTTACAAGGTGGATTTATCTGGGACTGGGTAGACCAGACATTTGCAAAGAAAGACGAAAAAGGGAAAGATATCTGGGCGTATGGAGGAGATATGGGCTATGTAGGAGTACACAACGACTCCAACTTCTGTGCCAATGGACTGATTGCAGCCGACCGTTCTTTACATCCGCATATTTATGAAGTGAAGAAGGTATATCAGTACATTCACTTCCGTCCTGTAGCCTTTACTGCCAATCGGATTAATATCACTAACTGGCATGATTTCATCGACCTATCCGGTTATCAGTTGCGCTGGACAATAGAAGCTGACGGTAAAAGCATTCAGCAGGGAGTAATGGATTTTCCACAGATACCGGCACGACAAAGCCGGGAGATCGTACTTCCTATGCAGACTATTGCCGCAAGTGAAAAAGAATATTTCTTGAAACTGGAAGCAATTACCCGCCAGGATGCTCCTATGATTCCGGCAGGACATATAGCTGCAATGGAACAGTGGCAACTGCCTGTAGAGCAAATAGCTCAAAACATAGAGCCAATTGACGGTTCACTAAGATCTGAACGTACTCCGGAAAGCATCAGTCTGAGTGGAACTAACTTCCGTATCAGCTTCTCCACAGCCGACGGAGAAATGACGGCTTTAGAATATAACGGAAAGAATCTCATAAAAGAAGGTCTGCAAGCTAACTTCTGGCGTGGATTGACAGATAATGACGTAGCCAATGGCACTCCCGAACGTTGCAGAATCTGGAAAGAAGCAGGTAAGGATGCGAAACTGAAAGACTTGAAATTAAATGAAAGGAGCGACAAACGTCAGGCCATTGTCACTGCTACATACCGCATGGAAAAGCAAGATGCCGACCTTAATATTAATTATATAATCCGCCCTGACGGTGCAGTGAAAGTTACCATGTCATTTATCCCTGGTCAAAAACAATTACCAGAAATGCCTCGTCTGGGTATGCGTATGATTTTGCCTGCCGATTATGAAATGATGACATGGCTCGGACGCGGTCCACATGAAAACTATGCCGACCGTAAGAACAGTGCTGCAATAGGTGTCTACACTGCTAGCGTATGGGAACAGTATCATCCGTACGTACGTGCACAGGAAACAGCAAACAAATGTGATGTACGCTGGGTAGCATTACGTAGCCAGTCAGGAGAAGGTCTGCTTGTCACCGGAGAAGAACCTTTGAGTATCAGTGCATGGAACTTCCCACTTGAAGACATCGGCTATCGCCCATTCAGCGTAGAGCGTCATCATGGAGGAAGCATAGAAAAACAAGATCTGGTATGGCTGAACATCGATCACATGCAAATGGGAGTAGGTGGCGATAATACTTGGGGAGCACAGGTACATCCTGAATATACAATAACTCCTCATGCATGGCAGTACAGCTTCACCATTCAACCTCTGAATAAAGAAATGGATGCAGCCTCACAGGCTCATAAGAGATTCTTCTAAAAGAAGCGTTTTTTGGTTTACATACTTAAAAACATCAATCAACAATGAAAAAAAAATACAATAAAGGTTTTGCTTCTGGGACTGGCTGCCGGCATTTCAGCCTGCACCACAGGTTCCCGACAGAATATGGCTCAGGAAAGAAACCGATATGAATTCAGCAATATCCTGAATATTGCGCTGACACCCGATTCAACCGTTCATCGCGCAGGATGTTTTACCGATGCAGGTTCGTGGATGGGATTTACCATACCGCAACAAGATAAATGGGTAAACGGATTTTGCGGTCCGTTCAGCATTGACAACCGGATATGGTTTGCCCAATCGATCGTGGAAGCCAGTCTTATAGGAGAAACAACAGCAATGACTCCCGACTCGGCATCTTACTTTCCAGGTGAAGTATATATCTCCTCATCCTCCGGAACAGAAAGTATCAGCCAGCGAATGAATTTCATCAATGCTTCTACAGCTCTACTGCAAATAGAGAGTAACAGTGGAAAAGGACTTTGCTTCACAGCCAGACAATGGAATAATAATGTACATCTGGAAGCTGAACGCAACATCGTTACAGCACGTCACTCCAACGGAGAGATTGTAACGTTAACGTTCGATTCTGACATCACGTTGACATGCGACGGGAAAAATTATGTTGCACAGACTGAACCCGGATGTAAGAAAACTGATATTGCCATTTCGTTCTTCGCTTCCGAAAAAGAACTTCCAGTAAGCGAACAACGCATACAAGCTCTGCTGAACAATCCTTCACAAGAGCTGAAGGCAAATGCAGACCGATGGAACGGATATTTACAAAAGATTCTACGCAACGACATGAAGCCTGAGTACGACCGTATTGCCGTAAAGTCTGCTGTGACACTGATTTCCAACTGGCGTACACACCGCGAAGGATTGTTGCATGAAGGAGTTATTCCCAGCCATGCGGTAGGCTATTTCGTCGGATTCTGGGCCTGGGACAGCTGGCGTTTCTCAGCAGCTCTGGCAAGCTTTGCTCCCGAACTGGCGAAAAACAATATTCGCGCCATGTTCGACTACCAGTTGCCCGACGGTATGATTATCGACTGTATCTATACCAATTCGGCAGATAATAATGCCCGCGACAGTAAGCCACCTTTGGTTTGCTGGGCTGTAGATGAAATATTTACTCACACCCAAGATACCACCTTCGTAAAAGAGATGTATCCGCAACTGCTTGCCTATTACAAATGGTGGTATGCAAAACGCGACCACAACCGTAACGGCATCTGTGAGTTTGGTTCTACCGACGGCACCCTGGAAGCTGCCGCATGGGAAAGTGGTATGGACAATGCCATTCGCTTCGACAACACAAAGATGCTGAAAAATGCAGACGATGCATGGAGTATGGATCAGGAAAGTGTGGACCTGAATGCATATCTTGCCTACGAATGTAAGTTACTGAAGAAATTTGCTTCGTTGATCGGCATTAACTTTGATGGTCCCGACTACAGCGATAAAATCGCCGATTATTTCTTCGATGAAAAAATCGGATGGTTCTGTGACCGCCGGTTGAGTGATGGCAGCTTCATTGAAGAACCTGGATGCGAAGGATATACTCCGTTCTGGGTACAAATAGCCAGCAAGAAGCAAATGGATAAAGCCATTACACTGCTAACTGATACAACTAAGTTTTCAACTTATATCCCCTTCCCTACGGCTGCTGCCGATAATCCGAAATGTGATCCGAACGGATATTGGAGAGGTCCGATATGGCTCGACCAGACTTATCAGGCTATCAAGGGATTGCGTAACTATGGCTACGGAAAACTTGCAGATCAATATACGGAGCAAGTATTCGAACGCTGCCAAGGGCTGAAAGAAGATGCTCCTATACATGAAAACTATGGCACACACAACGGAGAGCGCCTCCAGGCTCCTCACTTCAGCTGGAGCTCGTCACATCTGCTGATGATGTACGAAGATTACGGAAAATAACATAACTCTTCATCTTACTTCAACAAGGGAAGGCTACTTTGTCTATCGGGTAGTCTTCCCTATTTTTTTACACCCATATAAATCACTCATTTCTCCTATTTTATTTATTTAACTATAAAAATTAGTTTATAAACTATATATTTTAGTTATTTGCAAAAAACAAGAGAAATATATGAAAAGACTCACTGCAAAAGAAGAAGAAATTATGGGTTTCTTTTGGACGAAAGGCCCTTTATTTGTAAAAGAACTGCTGGCTTTTTATGACGATCCTAAACCGCACTTCAATACCCTTTCCACCATTGTACGTGGATTAGAAGAAAAAGGTTATCTCTCGCACGAAGCATTCGGGAATACATATCGCTATTTCGCCACAGTAACAGAAGACAGCTTCCGTACCCGGACGTTGAAGAGTGTCATCAGTAAGTACTTTAATAATTCTTTTTTGGGAGCTGTATCGTCACTCGTAAAAGAAGAGGATATTTCCATCGAAGAACTAAAGGAACTGATACGGCAGGTGGAAGAAGGAGAAAACGAAAAGAAACAATAAACAATTCTGGATTATGGGAGCATTTTTTGTCTACATACTGAAATCATCGCTCTGTCTGGCTGTATTTTACCTGTTCTACCGGTTACTGTTAAGCAAGGAAACATTTCACCGCTGCAACCGGATAGCCTTACTGAGTATCATACTGCTTTCGTACATACTACCTCTGGCAACAATCACAACCAGTCAGCATACTATGGTCAGTACAGCTGTAACAACTGTAGAAGACTTGCTGATAATGTATGAGCAGCATGCGGTTCCCAATCAAGGATTACAGCCGGAATATGGTTTTCCCTGGCAAGAAATATTAATAATCTGTTATGTGGCAGGAGCTATATTTTTCATTCTTTGCCACCTCTGGTCGTTAGGGCGCATGCTCTATTTCATCCGTCACAATCAGCGCAAGCAACTCCCCGATGGAACGCTTCTGATAATTCACTCATGCAACTTTGCCCCTTTTAGCTGGATGAAATATATTGTTATTTCACAGGCCGACCTTAAAGAGAACGGACATGACATTCTGCTACATGAACAGGCACATATCCGTAATCATCACTCGTGGGATCTGCTGCTGGTTGAGGTTTGTAGCTGGCTACAATGGTTCAACCCCGCTATATGGCTACTCAAACAAGAACTGCAAAATATTCACGAATATGAAGCCGACGAAGAAGTCCTTCGTCAAGGAATCGATGCCAGACAATATCAAATGCTATTAATAAAAAAAGCCGTTGGCGCAAGGCTCTACTCTATTGCCAACAGCTTTAATCACAGTTCACTTAAAAAACGTATTACTATGATGATTCGAAAAAAATCCAATCCGTGGGCACGAGTCAAGTACTTGTATGTACTTCCACTGGCAACTGTTGCAGTTACCGTTTTTGCCCGTCCCGAAGTATCTCAACCATTAGAAAAGATTTCAAATGTCAAAGTTAGTGATTTATCGGATGCTATGAAAACGTATACCGACAAAAATCAACAAAACAATCAGTCTGCTCCGGATACAAAAATACGTCTGAGCATGAAAGTCGTAGACGAAACCGGACAGCCAGTACCACAAGCTACAGTAGTCATCACCAATACATCCAATGGTACACTTACAGACGATGACGGACATTTTTCACTGGAGGTAGGCGAAGATCAGAGTTTATGGATTTCGTATGTGGGTATGGAGTCGAAAAACATATCGGTAAAAGACTGTATCAAGCAGACGGATAAAACAATTCGACTAACAAGTGCTACCAATGAATTAGATCTGACAGTTTCTCCTTCTGCACCTAAACCTGCCGTACAGAATGGAGAAACATTTACTGTAGTAGAACAAATGCCGGAATATCCTGGGGGAATGAAAGCATTGATGGGTTATCTCGCAGAAAACATACAATATCCGGCAGAATGTCAGAGAGCAGGCATTCAGGGAAGGGTTATTGTCCAGTTTGTAGTAAAGGCAGACGGCTCACTCGACAACTTCGAAATAAAGCGTTCTGTAAATCCGTTATTAGATGCAGAAGCTTTAAGAGTTATAAAAACTACCCCTAAATGGAAACCCGGAACCCAACATGGAAAGCCTGTTGACGTAAAATTTACTATTCCGGTTACTTTCTCACTTCCTGACAAACAGAAAGAACATACACCAACAGGAAACATATCTGACAGCTCGCTTACATTAAAGAAAACACTCTTTATCATTGATGGTAAAGAAGTTGAGCCAAAAGCTCTGAATGAAATAAATCCCGACCAGATCAGCTCCATAAATGTTATTAAGGATGGAACGGGCATAACCATATTCGGCCCCAAAGCTCGTGATGGGGTAATACTGATAACGACAAAAAGATCTTCTACAACTTCTCAAGGCGAGTCGCTGGTTACAGGCCGTGTTACAGACGCTGCCGGAAACCCAGTTTCGGGAGCATGTATTACCATAAAAGGTACTACAACACAAACTACATCCGACAACGAAGGTAGGTTCACACTTACCGTTCCCAGGAAAGATGCCACACTGGAGGTCAGTTCCAGCAATATGAAAACCACTACAGTAGGTGCCCAGCCATTGCTAAAAGTCGCATTAGAAAAAGAATAGCAGCAAGTAGGCTTGCCTCTATTCAGGAGAGTAAAACTATAAGCAAAACAGTCTTCGTAAAGACTACTAAAAAGCATCAGCAACACCCGCGATTTTTTCGTACAAAAATAAAAAAACTTCTCGATGTTTAAGAGAAAACATCGAGAAGTTTTTAGAAGTTTATGCTGATGATTTGACTAATATGCTACAAAGAGATTATAAACTGTAAAAACAGCTACTCAGAAAGAGATATAATACGTTTATAATCAAAAGTATAACAATAAAAAATCTCCTTATTCCATCTTGAGCACTTAATGTAAAGATTGGAATAAGGAGATTATTCTTTATGATACTGTCAAACAGCAAGTCCTGTTATCAAAACATCCGGCTTACCCGTTCTATGCCTGCTGCCAGTGCATCAATTTCTTCCTTCGTATTATACAAACCCAACGAAGCACGTACCGTTCCTTCAATTCCCATACGGTGCATTAACGGCTCGGCACAATGATGTCCTGTACGTACAGCTATACCCAGACGATCGAGCAATGTTCCCATATCAAAATGATGAATATTGCCCACCAGGAAAGAAATAACGCCTCCCTTATGTTCAGCCTCTCCGAAAATACGCATTCCCGGAATTTCCTTCAGTCTGTTCATGGCATATACTGTCAGTTCATGTTCATAGGCTGCAATCTTATCCATTCCAATTGCCGAAACATAATCGAGTGCTTTCGCCAGTGCTGTACTTCCAATATAGTCGGGAGTTCCAGCCTCGAACTTAAACGGCAGTTCGTTGAACGTGGTATGCTCGAAACTGACATTCTTTATCATTTCTCCTCCTCCCTGATAAGGCGGAAGTTTGTCGAGCCATGTTTCCTTGCCATAAAGCACACCGATACCCGTAGGCCATACACCTTATGTCCGCTGAACACATAGAAATCGGCATCCAGATCCTGTACATCTATCGGCATATGAGGAATACTCTGTGCTCCGTCTATCAGAACAGGAACCCCGTGAGCATGTGCAGTGGCAATCATTTCCTTCACAGGATTGATTGTTCCAAGCACATTCGAAACATGTGCTACTGAAACCAGACGAGTACGTGTAGAGAAGAGCTTTTCATATTCATCAAGCAACAGTTCCCCACGGTCGTTCATCGGAATCACTTTCAAGACAATTCCTTTACGCGCTGCCTGCAACTGCCATGAAACAATGTTGCTGTGGTGCTCCATTACAGAAACAATCACTTCATCGCCTTCCTTCATCTGGCTGTCAGCAAAGGTAGATGCCACCAGATTGATGCTTTCGGTAGTACCACGTGTAAAGACTATTTCCGAAATGCTGCGCGCATTAATAAACTTACGTACTGTTTCACGCGAAGCTTCGTGCAAGTTGGTAGCCTGCTGCGAAAGGAAATGTACTCCACGGTGTACATTCGCATTGACCGAATAGTATTCGTCTGTTATCGACTCTACTACCTGACGGGGCTTCTGGGTAGTCGCTCCGTTATCAAGATAAATCAACGGTTTATTGTACACACTCCGTGAAAGTATCGGAAAGTCCTCTCTTATTTTTTGTACATCGTAAAACATGTCACACTAATTTTATTTACAAATAGCACATCCCTGACATTTATTCAATTCGCCACGGAAACGTTTCTCAACAAGTAAGTGCAGACGGTCTTTCAACGCATCCATACGGATATTGTCGATCACTTCATTCACAAAGGCAAACATCAGCAGCAAACGTGCTTCTTTCAGGCTGATACCACGCTGACGCATATAGAACAATGCATTTTCATCGAGTTGACCGACTGTTGCTCCATGCGAACACTTTACGTCATCGGCATATATCTCCAGCTGCGGCTGAGTATACATGCGGGCTTCACGTGTTGCACAAATATTACGGTTGGTCTGCTGTGAAGAAGTGTGCTGAGCTCCTTCACGTACCAATACTTTTCCGGCAAAAGCTCCTACAGCCTGATCGTCGAGTACATATTTGAACAACTCATTGCTGGTACAATCGGATACCTGATGATCAATGAATGTATTGTTATCCACTTGCTCGTTCTTGTCTGCAATAGCCATACCACACAAATTGACCTCTGCTCCACGTCCTGCCAGTGTTACTTCAGTTGTATTGCGTGTCGTTCCGTTATGAAGCGTCATACCATTCAACAACACGTTGCTGTTTGCCTCCTGATGTACGTACAGGTTGTTGAAACGTACTGTACTGTTATGTGTTTCTTCCAGCTCATAAAGGTCGAATACTGCGTTTTCACCGATAAAAGCTTCTACAACCTGCGTAGAGAGGAAATTCACCTCATCCATAGCATGGTCGCAAATCAGCAACTTGGCCTGTGCTCCTTCTTCGAGGATAATCAGAATACGACGGTTCACCATCGTATTGACATCGGCACGCAGGATATTAACCAACTGGACCGGTCTTTCCATTACCACATTCTTCGGAACATACATCAGTACACCGTCTTGTGCAAACATCGTATTGAACGCTACCACACCATCTTTCGACGTATCAGCCAACTTTCCGTAATATTTTTTCACCAGTTCCGGATGTTGTTCTGCCACATCCTTCAGACTGCCGAATATAACTCCTTCAGGTAATTGTGCAGAGGGATGTACGTGTTTGTCAAATGCATCGTTTACCACAAAATAGAGGGAAGTGCTCATATTCGGGACATCGCACTTGAACACTTCGTACGGATTGACCGGAAACTCCAGACGGTTCAGGTTCAGTCCGTAGTCGGGAGCAAAATACTTGCTCACCTCCGTGTATTTATACTTTTCCTGCTTGCGTGTAGGGAATCCCAGACGTTCGAAGTCGGCAAAGGCTTTTGCACGAGGAGCATTCAGCACCTCTGCACTATGCCGGCAAATCATCGCCTCACACTGCGAGAAAAGATCAATATATTGTTGTTCTGCTTTCATGCTTATTCTCCTAATTCTTTCTTTATCCAGTCGTAACCTTTTTCTTCAAGCTCAAGTGCCAGTTCCGGACCGGCAGTCTTTACGATGCGTCCTTTGTAAAGCACGTGTACGATATCGGGCTTGATATAATCTAACAGACGTTGATAGTGTGTAATCACAATACAACTTGTTTCAGGAGTTTTCAGCTTATTCACTCCTTCGGCTACAATACGGAGAGCGTCAATATCCAGTCCAGAATCTGTTTCATCGAGGATACTCAATTTCGGTTCCAGCATAGCCATCTGAAAGATCTCGTTACGTTTCTTTTCACCACCCGAGAATCCCTCGTTTACAGAGCGGTTGGCAAGCTTGCTGTCCAGCTCCACAATTTCACGTTTCTGACGCATCAGTTTCAGGAACTCACTTGCAGTCAGTGCCGGAAGCCCTTTATATTTGCGTTGTTCGTTGACAGCCGCACGCATAAAGTTAACCATGCTTACACCAGGAATTTCTACCGGATACTGAAATGAAAGAAACAGTCCTTCATGACTACGGTCTTCTGCACTCATTGCCAGTAAATCCTTTCCATCGAAAGTTACCGATCCTTTTGTTACTTCATAAGCCGGATGTCCTACCAGCACATTACTTAATGTACTCTTACCAGAACCATTCGGTCCCATGATAGCGTGTACCTCGCCAGACTTTACAGTCAGATTGATTCCTTTTAATATCTCTTTGCCATTAATCGTGGCATGCAAATCTTTTATTTCTAACATAGCTTTCTTTTTTTATTTATCCTACACTGCCTTCCAATGAGATAGAAAGCAATTTCTGTGCCTCTACGGCAAATTCCATAGGAAGTTTGTTCAATACTTCTTTCGCGTAACCGTTTACAATCAGACCTACTGCATCTTCGGTAGGAATACCACGCTGGTTACAGTAGAACAACTGATCTTCCGAAATCTTCGATGTAGTAGCTTCATGCTCTACTATCGCTGTTTCATTGTGTATATCCATATATGGGAACGTATGAGCTCCGCAATGGCTTCCTAAAAGCAACGAGTCGCACTGACTATAGTTACGGGCATTGTCTGCACGTTCTGACACACGTACCAGACCACGATATGAGTTCTGACTCTTTCCGGCACTGATACCTTTGCTCACAATCGTTGAACGAGTATTCTTTCCCAGATGAATCATCTTAGTTCCGGTATCAGCTTGCTGGTAATTATTGGTTACTGCAACCGAATAGAATTCAGCTGTAGAATTATCTCCACTCAATATACAGCTCGGATATTTCCATGTAATGGCAGAACCGGTCTCTACCTGTGTCCACGATAATTTACTGTCTACACCTTTACAATTACCTCGTTTTGTTACGAAGTTGTATACACCTCCCTTGCCTTCTGCATCACCCGGATACCAGTTCTGCACAGTAGAATATTTTACTTCAGCACGGTCAAGTACAACGATTTCTACGATAGCAGCGTGTAATTGGTTTTCATCACGCATCGGCGCTGTACATCCTTCCAGATAAGACACATAACTATCATCATCTGCAACTATCAGCGTACGTTCAAACTGTCCGGTATTTGCAGCATTAATACGGAAATAAGTAGAAAGCTCCATAGGGCAACGTACGCCCTTTGGTATATAGACAAATGAGCCATCACTAAACACTGCCGAATTAAGAGCAGCAAAGAAATTATCTCGATAACCAACTACCGAACCCAGGTATTTCTTTACCAAATCGGGATGCTCACGTACAGCTTCGCTCATCGAACAGAAAATGATTCCTTTTTCCATCAGTGTTTCCTTGAAGGTTGTCTTGACAGAAACAGAATCCATCACGCATCTACAGCCATTCCACTCAATGCCATCTGCTCTTCCAGAGGAATACCCAGTTTATTAAAAGTCTTCACCAGCTCAGGATCTACTTCATCCATGCTCTTAGGTCCTTCCTTCTTTTTAGTAGGATCTGCATAATATGAAATAGCCTGATAATCTATTTCAGGAATATTGAGATGAGCCCATGTCGGCATTTCCATTGTCAGCCAGTAACGATAAGCTTTCAGACGGAACTCCAATAACCATTCCGGTTCACCCTTCTTGGCCGAAATCAATCGCACCACATCTTCATTCAATCCCTTTTCAATGATGTCTGTATGTACTTCCGTAGTAAAACCATATTTATACTTTTCCTGCGTCAGTTGTTTTACAAACTCATTCTTTTGGGATTCTTCCTTTTTATTGAGTTCTTCTTGCATATATTTTATTATATCAGTCTATTAGTTGTTTAGTAACATTCTTCACAGTAGGGAAAAAGACTCCCGAAAAGCCTTCTATCGGATAATATAACAAAGAAGTACGTTTTACGGTTGACTTTATTAAGTTATCTTTAGAATCGACAAACTCTATAAAATGTACGAATAAGCTGACAAGCAATATGTACTTCAAGGCTCCCAGTGCGGCGCCTAAAATACGGTTGACAAAACCTAAATGTACAATTTCAATCACTCGTGTCAAAGCTGAAGCAAGCAACAGAAAGACAAGCGGAACCAGCAGCCATATCAGAATAAAGGCTACGACTTGGGCAAAGGTGAGTGATGTACCCAATTCTTCGGCAAGCTTTTCGCCTACAGAAGCAAATAATGCACGGGCCACAAGCAATCCAACTACCAAGCCTACAATAGAGGCTAATTGCCTTATAAATCCCTTTGTAAATCCAAGTATAGCTCCTATGCTTATTATTGCCACAATAATCCAATCGAGGACTGTCATACTCTATATCGTAATAAAAAAGGAAATGTCATGCTGAACGCAGGGAAGAATCTGCACACATCCGATAGCGTTTACAGATCCTTCGCTATGCTCAGGATGACATCACCTCATTAAATTTACTATAATGTAATTATAAAGTTTGCTTTACTTCCACTTCTTCATAAGTTTCAATAACGTCACCTACCTTCAAGTCATTGCAGTTAGTCAGGCTAATACCACATTCAAAGTTAGTACCAACCTCTTTCACATCATCTTTAAAGCGTTTCAACGCATTGATGCTACCCGTAAAGATTACAATACCATCACGTATCAAACGAGCCTTGTCAGTACGTTTCACCTTACCAGTCTTAACCATCGCACCGGCAACCATACCGACTTTACTGATATTGAATACTTCACGAACTTCGATTGTTGCAGTAACCTGCTCTTTCAATGTAGGAGCAAGCATACCTTCCATAGCAGACTTCACTTCTTCGATAGCATCGTAAATAATAGAATACTTACGGATATCTACTCCTTCCTGTTCAGCCAGTTTAGCAGCATTGCTAGAAGGACGAACCTGGAATCCTACGATAATTGCATCTGATGCAGCAGCCAGTGATACATCTGATTCTGAAATCTGTCCAACACCTTTATGGATAACATTAACCTGAATCTGTTCGGTAGACAATTTAATCAATGAGTCACTCAACGCCTCAACAGAACCGTCCACGTCACCTTTCACAATTACATTCAGTTCATGGAAGTCACCCAATGCCAAACGACGTCCAACTTCATCCAATGTAAGCATCTTCTGAGTACGCAAGCCTTGCTCACGTGCCAACTGCTCACGTTTATTTGCAATTTCACGTGCTTCCTGATCTGTATCAAACACATGGAATGTATCACCTGCAGCTGGGGCTCCATTTAATCCCAAAATCAATACCGGTTCAGAAGGACCTGCCTCTTTCAAGCGTTGATTACGTTCATTAAACATAGCCTTCACCTTACCATACGAAGTTCCAGCCAGCACAATATCTCCTACATGCAGTGTTCCATTAGAAATCAACACTGTTGCTACATATCCACGTCCCTTATCCAGAGAAGATTCAATAATTGAACCAGTAGCCTTACGGTTCGGATTTGCTTTCAAATCCAACATTTCAGCTTCCAGCAATACTTTCTCCAACAATTCAGGAACGCCTGTACCTTTCTTTGCAGAAATATCTTGTGACTGATACTTACCTCCCCATTCTTCTACCAGGAAGTTCATAGCAGCAAGTTCTTCCTTAATCTTATCAGGATTTGCATTCGGTTTATCTACCTTGTTGATTGCAAATACAATAGGTACACCGGCAGCCATTGCATGGTTAATAGCTTCCTTAGTCTGAGGCATTACGTTGTCATCGGCAGCAACAATGATAATAACGACATCGGTAACTTTAGCACCACGTGCACGCATGGCAGTAAATGCCTCATGTCCCGGAGTATCCAGGAAAGTGATGCGACGTCCGTCTTCCAGTTTTACATTATATGCACCGATATGCTGTGTAATACCTCCAGCCTCACCAGCAATTACATTTGCCTTACGGATATAGTCCAGTAATGAAGTCTTACCATGGTCAACATGTCCCATGACTGTTACAATCGGAGCACGAGGCTGCAAATCTTCTTCAGCATCAGCTTCCTCTTCAATAGCCTGGGCAACTTCAGCACTTACATATTCAGTCTTATAGCCAAACTCTTCGGCTACCAAATTGATAGTTTCAGCATCCAGACGTTGATTGATAGATACCATGATACCCACACTCATACAAGTAGAGATAACCTGAGTTACTGAAATATCCATCATGTTTGCCAGCTCATTTGCAGTAACAAACTCTGTCAGTTTCAAGATCTTGCTTTCTTCCTGTTCAAGTTCCTCCTGCTCAAGCTGACGGTTCTGTATACTTTCACGTTTTTCCTTACGATATTTAGCAGCTTTATTCTTACCCTTATTAGTAAGACGAGCCAATGTTTCCTTTACCTGCTTAGCTACATCTTCATCGCTTACTTCAGGTTTTACAACCGGTTTCTTGAAGCGGTCTTTATTATGTTTGCCTCCACCCTGAGCCGCAGCATTAGAGTTAGCCTTTCCGCCTTTATCGCCGCGAGGTGAAACAATATTACCCGCCGCATTAATATCTACACGTTCTTTGTTGATACGATTACGTTTCTTCTTTCCCGAAGCGTCACTTTGACCACCTTTATCAGTTTTCTCGTCAGTCTTTCTTATTTCCTTGATGATAGCATCTTTCATCTGCTTACGCTGTTCCTGACGCAGTTTGTCTTTTTCCTCTCGTTCCTTACGTTTTTTCTTCTTTTGTCTTCTTCTTCGGACGAGTAGACTGGTTCAATGCAGCCAGGTCAATCTGACCTACGACATTAATCTTCGACTTAAATTCCGTTGGACGGATTTTAAACACCTCATCTTCCTTGTCCTGCAGAACGGTTTGTACTTCGGGTACTTCTTTCTTTTCTTCCATTAAATCTGGTTTCAAATCTTCCGCCTTCTCCTGTTCCGGCTGTTTCTGTTGTTCATTAATCTGAGGTTGTGGTTGTACTGTTTCTGCTACAGGAGTTTCTTCCACATGTTGCGGTTCATTCTTTTCCACCGGTACAGATTCCTCTACCACTTCCTTTATTTCTTCCTTAGCAGGCTCCACCACAGCCGGCTTCACCTTCTTCTTATTAAGACTGTCCAAATCAATTTTGCCCACAGGCTTAAATTTCGGACGTGCATCTTCAGGCACAACTGCTTCTATCACCTCCGGCTTCGCTTCAGCCTGCAGGTCATCAATAGAAACAGAAGCTTTATTACGTTCTTTATTCTGCCGTTCTTGAAAAATCTTTTCAGACTCTATTTTCAAATCTTTGTCTTTGCTAAACTCTTTCACAAGTGCAGCATATTGTTCATCAGTAATTTTAGTATTCGGATTTGCTTCGATAGTATATCCTTTCTTTTGTAAAAAGTCCACCACCGTAGCAATACCTACATTCAAATTTCTTGTTACTTTGTTCAGTCTTATCGTCATAAATTCTTTTAGTTTTTAATAGAGTTCAGGAAAAAGTTTTTCAGTCACGGATAATCAATATGATTGACTATATTTATTCCTCGAACTCTGCCCTCAAAATTCTTAACACATCGTCTACTGTGTTCTCCTCCAAATCTGCCTTTTCAATCAGCATCTCACGTGGAGCGTTCAGTACACCTTTTGCCGTATCTATGCCAATACCCTTGATGGCATTGATAACCCATTCATCAATTTCGTCTTTAAACTCATCCAGATAGATATCTTCATCTGTTGCGTTTTCATCCAGTTCACGATATACATCAATGGTATATTCGGTCAACATACTTGCCAGCTTGATATTCATACCACCTTTACCGATAGCAAGAGATACTTCTTCCGGCTTCAGATATACTTCAGCTTTCTTCTCTTCTTCATGCATGATAATAGAAGAAACCTTAGCAGGACTCAACGCACGCTGTACGAACAGTTGTATATTCGAAGTATAATTGATAACATCAATATTTTCATTGCGTAACTCACGAACAATACCGTGAATACGAGAACCTTTTACTCCGACACATGCTCCAACCGGATCAATACGTTCATCGTAAGATTCTACAGCAATCTTTGCACGTTCACCAGGTATACGGGCAATTTTCTTGATAGTAATCAATCCGTCATTGATTTCCGGAACTTCCTGTTCAAACAGACGTTGCAAGAACATAGGCGAAGTACGGCTCAAAATAATCTTCGGATTATTATTCTTATTGTCTACCCGTGCAACTACTGCACGTACAGTTTCTCCCTTACGATAGAAATCGCTCGGAATCTGCTCAGTTTTCGGAAGCAGCAATTCATTACCTTCATCATCGAGTAACAAAATTTCCTTTTTCCAGATCTGATAAACTTCTGCAGCAATGATAGTACCGACCTTGTCAATATACTTATTGTACAAGCTGTCTTTTTCCAGTTCCAAAATCTTAGAAGCCAATGTCTGGCGAAGGTTCAAAATCGCACGGCGACCAAACTTTTCGAATATCACCTCATCTGTAACCTCCTCTCCCACTTCGTAAGATGCATCAATTTTACGCGCTTCAGTAAGCGAAATCTGCAAGTTCGGGTTCGTCAATTCATCATCAGCCACCACTTCACGATTACGCCATATTTCAAAGTCGCCTTTGTCGGGATTTACAATTACATCGTAATTTTCATCGGTTCCGAACATCTTTGCAATCACACTACGAAATGACTCTTCCAGTACGCTCACCATAGTGGTGCGATCGATATTCTTCAAATCTTTAAATTCCGAAAACGTGTCAATTAAACTGACAGTTGCTTCTTTCTTCGCCATAATTTTATTTAAAGCTTATTAAGTATTTGGTGTATTTTATTTCGTCATAAACAAAGGTTACATTCTGTTCTACCAGCTTCGGACGTTTTGCACCTTCCGGCTTTACTTTCACTTGTACCGTGATCGTAAAGTTCTCTTCATTGGCGTCCGTCAATACGCCGGTCCATTTTTTCCCATCCTTACCCAGCACTTCTACTTCTTTTCCGATATGGATTATATATTGCTGAAGCACCTTAAAAGGTTGTCCGATACCAGCCGACCCGACCTCAAGTTCATAATCTTCTTCCTCTCGGTTCAGCTTCGATTCGATATAACGGCTCAAGTCCACACAATCATCGATCCACACACCTTCCGCATGGTCGATTTCAACTACAATTTTGTCATCCGGAGTTACAGTGACATCCACCAGAAAATAATCTTTACCCTCCAGCCATTCTTCAACTATCCGGGTTACAACGTTTTTATCTATCATGTACTAACTATATAAGAACAAAAAAAGGAGCTTAACCGCCCCTCCACCTTTTCATCCATCTCGGTTGCAAAGATACAAATAATATAATGTACTGCAAAATATTAGAATAAATATTTCATTTTTAGCAAGATTTATCTTTTTAAGATATCTTTGTACACAAAATCAAACATAAATCTGCATTATGAACAATAAAAGCATCAACAGCAATAAACAGTTTATGATAGGAAACGGCATATTAGCTTCGGAGTATTTTTCATTGTATGCCTGTTTCTTTATTTGAGTTTTCGTACTCCTCAAACAGCAGATCAAAGCAAAACATCTGCTGATTTATATACCATACAAGTAGAAAACAGTTTTGCCGGAGATAGCATTTCGGTTTATATAAACGACAGCCTTCTGCTCAACTGTACAATGGGATCGACAGCACTTACACTTCAGGTAAATCGCTTTGCCGAAGAAAATGCACTGATGATTGTCGATAACAAAAGCGACGAAATAACCCCGTTCAGCCTAAACCCGAAAGGGAGCATAGTCAACGTTGCGAAAAAGGACGGAAAAATATCAATACAAGAATCGGAAAGAGAATAAAAGACATCTACGTCATTCAAACTCCAAGACAAAAGTAGTATTCCAACCGTTCGTCCCTGGTCGCAGCAGGCTGACACTACCTCCCGACAACTTCATAATCTGTCGTGAAAGAGAAAGACCTATACCGCTTCCTTCACTACGGGTTGTAAAGAAAGGCACAAAAATCTGCTCTGCTTCTACCTCCGGTATAGCAGGACCATCGTTACTGACATACACAAAGACATGCTCGTCAGCCGAGCTGTATGCACGCACGTGTATTCTTCCCTTCTCACCGCCAATCGCTTGTACCGCATTTTTAATCAGGTTGATGAGCACCTGACGTATCAGATTAGGATCAGCATAAAGCATCAGTTCGGCAGGTTCCACTTGCAAGGAAAGAATAATATTACCAGGAACAAGAGTTAACCCTTCAATTTGCCTGAGCAGATCCAACAAATAAAATGGTTCGGGTGAGGGTTTCTGTAAAGATGAGAACTTCCGGTAACTGTCAACAAATGAAATCAGCCCGACTGAAGTTTCATGAATAGCCCGAATACCATCGTACAAAGGTGTTCCTACCACATCCTTACGTTTCAAAAATGTTTCACTCAGCGAGGAAATCGGAGCAATGGAATTCATGATTTCATGTGTCAACACCCGAACCAGCTTAATCCACGAATCAAGCTCTTTTTCATCCAGCTCATTACGGATATCATTCAAAGCAAGAATACGCACTTTCCGTTCTCCCAGTTGCATAACAGAAGCCCGCACCAATAGCTGTACCTCGCCTTTCGAAGTAGACAGCTGTATATTACACCGCTCTCCAGCTCCCAATGAACGAAACACATGAGAAACTTCCGCTCCGTATCGTTCCAGCTGCTGCAAGGTACTCAAAACAGGAAGTCCCAAGAGGCGTGCTGCTGCCGGATTTGTCTGCACAACTTTCATACTTTCGTCCAACACAATAATTCCCGACGTAACACTGGAAAGGATCTGTTCATAAAACCGTTCTCGCTGCTCCATCAGTTGTTTCTGTTCGCTCATCAGTCCTCCGAAACGGTTAAGCGTATCTTGTAACACGCGTTCTCCTCCCGAAAAGCCATAAACCGGTAAACGAAACGAATAGTCACGATTTCGGATAGCCTCCAGCATCAGCCAACTCTTTTCACGCAGTTGCTGCTGCATTTCCGGAAAATAAAATGGAAGCGGCACATAGAAGAAGTCCTGCAACCAGCAATCCACCCTTCCCGTAGACAATCCCCAAAGTTACCAGTACAACTCCGCCAACAAGCAACAGTGTACGAACGGTAATCGAATAAATCCACCTATAACCCATAACGTTTCATTTTATTATAGAGTGTCTGACGGGTAATTCCCAACATAGCAGCTGCCTGCGAAAGATTCCCTTCACACTGATCGATAGCACGCTTCACCATGCTACGTTCCATTTCGTCAAGCGTATGGAAAGGCACTTCCGTTTCAGCATTTCCGACAACAGGTTCAGGACCGGAGGCTGTAGAAGTGAGTTGCAACATATCCCCTCGCAACTCATCGCTATCGGACAAGATAACGGCTTTCTCTACCGTATGTTGTAATTCACGAATGTTACCATACCAGGGATGTTCCAGCAAACGGCGCGCAGCTTCAGGGCTGAAAGCTTGCACTTGTCTGCCATATTGCCTAGCATACTGTTCAAGAAAACGTTTCGCTAATGGAAGAATATCTTCCTTACGTTCACGCAAAGCAGGTATATGCAAATGAATGGTATTAATACGATAGAGCAGATCTTCACGGAACTCACCGTTTCTTACCATATCTTCCAAATTACGGTTGGTAGCACATATCAAACGAATATTAGTAGGCTGCTGCGTATTGCTTCCAACCTTTACGAAACACCGCTTCTGAATAGCCGTAAGTAGTTTCGCCTGCAGATGATAGGGCAGGTTAGCTATTTCATCCAAAAAAAGCGTTCCACCGTCAGCAGCTTCAAAGCGTCCTATGCGATCGGTATGTGCATCGGTAAACGAACCTTTCACATGACCAAACAATTCACTCTCAAATAAAGATTCCGTAATGGCGCCCATATCAACAGCTATCATCGGTCCTTCCTTACGATTGGAAAGACGATGTATCTCACGGGCCAGCATATCTTTTCCTGTTCCGTTTTCTCCTGTTATCAGAATATTGGCATCAGTCGTACTAACCTTCTCTACTAACATGCGCAACGGACGGATAGCCTGTGAATTTCCCCAATACATTCCGTCATCGGAAGCGACTGGTGGGACAGCTGTCTTTTTCTTACCCTTACGGGCTTCAACTATCCGGGAGTATGCTTCCTGAAGTGTCTGTACCAGCTGTGCATTTTCCCAAGGCTTTACTACAAAATCAGCAGCCCCCTCCTTTATTCCCGTAACTGCCAGGTTTATATCAGCATAAGCCGTAAAGAGTACCACTTCTGTCTGCGGACGAAGACGTTTTATCTCACGAAGCCAGTAAAGTCCTTCGTTTCCACTATTGATACCCGAAGAAAAATTCATATCAAGCAATACGATATCGACTGCCTCCCGATTCAGCAATGTAGGTATTGTAACCGGAGAATCTATTGTTATCACACGCTCAAAATATTCTCCCAGCAGATATTGCAACGAAGTCAATATATTACGGTTGTCATCAACCACCAACAGGATTCCTTGTTTAGCCATATTCTTTTTATTTGCAGTATTGCAAAGATACGTAAAGATAACATAAAGAAACAGGTAACAGGTGACAAAAAATTAGACAGTGAGTGTCTAATTTTTTGACACATTGCTTAATACGCACATTATCGTATACACTGATTTTCAACAGTTTACTACTTTGGCACGATATTTGATTTTAATCAGACAGATAAAAAACGAAAACAC
>ENA-OQJI01000026-OQJI01000026.1-human-gut-metagenome-genome-assembly--contig:-NODE-26-length-36976-cov-2.058590_pt1 | contig 36976 bp, 26 predicted proteins | sample MGYA00242602_ERZ504768 | MGnify/ENA primary metagenome ERZ504768 (study PRJEB26092, sample SAMD00036368) | human gut metagenome | host: Homo sapiens | study: EMG produced TPA metagenomics assembly of...
ATCGTACATTCGAGGCATCGTTCCATACACAACTTCATCATGAACATCTGTGCCGCACTTACGGCGTACTCCTTTTTCGAGAACAAGCCGGAGGCACTGCCTGTACATGTGGAAAAAATCAAACCAACTCACGCTCTTTTGAACAAAACTTATCCCGAACTCGCGTATATATTCGTATTGCATCGAAACTTTTCCAACAGAAATCTGTTCATCGCATATCACATATACATAACGGAAAGCCTTACTGCTCTCCATCATATAACAATCATTTGTCAGAGGCTGAACAGTACGCAGCGCAAGATCGGTCACTTTTCCATCCCTGACAGACAAGATATCCATGGTTTCACAATGCTCAGTGTCCAAAGCTTCTTCTTTACTTTCACCATAATAAATCAATACCTTTCCTTCTCCTCGCATTTCTGAAAAATCAAGATATCCGAAAGTTTCCCGACCAAAATCATAAAGAATACCATTCTCTACAGAAGTTGAAGAAACAGCTAGCAAAGGTTTGCAAGGTAAACGAAACAAAGACGGACGGCTTGTTTTCGAATTAAAATTCCAGCTTCCAGCATCCATATAAACGGTAGCCGAAGTATCACTTGCTTTTCCACTTTCATCTATCCATTCTTTATCTTCGTAAGTAACCTTCCAACTTGCATCACTTTTTATCGTCCGCCCGTCGACATAAAGAGCCGGAGGAGTAAGCTGGTTCCATACCTTAATATTAATTTTGTGCTTTCCCGCTGGAATAGTCAGTTTATCAGGCATGCCAAACTGCAATTTGCCATCTAACTTAACATTGTACCGTCCTTCCACACTCAACTGTATCGTTTCAGCTTCAGGCAAATCGACTTCTTTACTGAATTCAACAACGACATAATGACTATCCGTTTTCCAGAAAGGAGGGAAAAAAGCTCCTCTTTCCGTACGACGGTTATTCATCTGGTTACCCAGCCAAATCTCATAATCCCCCGGATACCAAATCCAAGTCTGTGCTCCTAATGAAGCACACATACCAACCGAAGCCAGCAAGGTTACAAATTTATTTTTCATTTTGTGTGTTTTATTATTTAATTATTCTGTCAGAATTCTGTCACAACCGGACGACCTTCCATCCAGGCAATCATATTCAGAACCAGGAAATTCCAATTTTGAAATCCTCTATTCAGAACAGGCTCTCCATTATCGGGCAGATAATATTCATGCAACGCCCCGAAGCGCTCAAAGTCACGTCCCAGTAAAAGTATTGTTTTTTCAGCAACTTCTCGGGCTTCTTTTTCATATCCATATTGCAGCAGCCCTCTGAAAACAAGATAATTCACATTAATCCATATAGGTCCTGCCCATGAAGAGGGATTACCACTCGCTCGCACATTATACATTTTTTCCAAGGGAGAAAGCGTACGGATACCTGCAGGAGCATTAAAAGAAGTTGTATCACAAAAAATGTATCTGTACCATTTGCCGAGCTTGTTCTGGCGTTGCAACTTGAGCCACATTGCCATAAAACCACTCCATACACTAAATCGCTGGATCAAGCAGTCGTATGTTCTGGGCTGTCCCACATGCAAATATAAATCTCCCGGGTACAATCCTTTGATATCAGGTTTTTCTACTGGAAGAAGATTTAAGTCTACACTATAATAAAAACGGTCTCGTTCATCCCAACAGTGCTTACGTATATTGGTTTTCAGTGTTTCAGCTTCTTTCTCAAAAAAGATTGAAATATCTGTCAAGTTCAGACAGTCGGCTAAATAAGCCATCGCTTGAAGTTCCTTATACATTAAACAATTCAGAAAGATAGAGCCAGAACTACCATGGGGACGATAAAAGGTACTCGGATCATTGTCTACTCCGATAGCCTCATCCGTTTCCCAATAAATCAATCCTGTTGCTTTATGCCTGTGAAAATTAAGATACTTAGCTACAAAAGCCTGTAAAGTATAAAAGTCCTCCCGCAACCACTCTGCATCTCCACCCATATTTTTAACGATAAAAGCAGCATGCTGGGCAAGTGTCGGCTTATGCATATTGGTCTTCCACGGATTTCTTTTCTTCAACATTTCTTCACGACTTGGAGCATTCCGTTCTATCCAGATAGGAATCCAGCCATCCATTCCCCCGTAACTCAACGAATTCAATACACATCCCTGTTCATAAGCCAAAGCTTCCTTTTTATCAGCTTCAGTTCCTTTGTCTGATAAAATCTGACGCAAGGCCACATCACTGAGCCACGAGTCCCAATCCCATAACATATCCAAATACTGACTACTTCCCGGAGCCAGAAAAGGAAAATGTAAAGAACCTCCTGCCTGACGATACATGCCCTTCATCTCCTTATATATATGTTTCTTGCAAATCTCTCTGTATTTTTCAATATTCACAGCGTTTCGCTCCGGCAGCTGAGCCTGACATATACCTCCTATTACAATATTCAATACCAATAGCCATATTGTCTTTTTCATAGCAATAAAATTAGGTTTATAACTAAATTAAAATAAACAAAAGCAGATAATCTAAAAGAAAATCCAATCAAACAAAATTTATTGAATCACAGAAGCAAAAATAATTATTCAAAACAATAAACAAAAGAAAACAAAATAATAAAAACATTTATTAACAACAAGTATCTACATTATAGACAATATATTTCTTTTGACAACTCAAATCATTTATCATATTCATAGCTTGTCAAGTATATCAAATAACTTAGTCTTAAAGTCAAAAAGAGCATTTTTTTCGTTTCACAAAATTCTACATTTGCATCAGATAAAATTCAAAACAACAAACCTGAATTGTAACTATGGTAAAATGCTTTTTTGCAGTCGATCTGGGAGCAACCAGCGGACGCACGATATTAGGATATTTTACTCCTCAAGGACTGATTACGGAAGAAATTAACCGTTTCCCCAATCACCTTATAGAAACAGGAGGACATTTTTACTGGGATATTTATGAACTTTACCGGAATATTGTAGAAGGTCTGAAAATTGCCGGAAATAAAAAAGATACAGAAATTATTTCTATCGGTATCGATACGTGGGGAGTAGACTTTGTATGTATTGGAAAAGATGGTGGTATATTGCGACAACCATATGCATACCGTGACCCTCAGACAGAGGGAGCTCCCGAAAAATATTTTAAACGAGTACCACGTAATGAAGTTTATGAACTGACAGGCATCCAAGTTATGAACTTCAACTCTTTATTTCAGCTTGATACCTTACGAAGAAACAATGACAGTGCACTGGCACATGCCGACAAAATATTATTCATGCCAGATGCACTCAGCTACATGCTAACCGGAGAAATGGTTACTGAATATACGATAGCCTCAACCGCGCAACTCGTTAATGCACATACCCGGAAACTTGACTCGCAAATACTCAAAAGCATCGGATTAAATGAGAAGCACTTCGGACGCTTTGTCTATCCTGGAGAAATTATTGGAAGCCTAACTCCTGAGTTACAACAACTCACAGGACTTAGTGCTATTCCTGTAGTAGCAGTTGCAGGCCACGACACAGCTTCTGCCGTTGCTGCTGTACCGGCAGCAAACAAGAATTTTGCTTATTTAAGCAGCGGTACTTGGTCGTTGATGGGAGTAGAAACTCAAGCTCCAGTTATCAATGCCGAAACAGAAGCCTTGAATTTTACCAATGAAGGAGGAGTAGAAGGAACTATCCGCCTATTGAAAAATATTTGTGGCATGTGGCTGCTGGAGCGGTGCCGCATAAACTGGGGAGATACTTCATACCCCGACCTGATTGCTGAAGCTGAAGCAAGTGAACCATTCCGAAACTTAATTTGTCCGGACGATAAAGTCTTTGACAATCCGACAAACATGGAAGAAACCATAAAAAAAATATTGCAAAGACCATAATCAACCAGCCATTGAAACACGCGGACAACTGGTTCGCTGTATATTCGAAAGCCTTGCATTACGTTACCGGCAAGTATTGGAAAACCTGCAACGACTCTCTCCTAATCCGATAGAAGTTCTCCACGTTATCGGAGGAGGAAGCCGTAACGATCTTCTGAACCAATGGACAGCCAATGCCATCGGTATACCAGTTATAGCCGGTCCTTCAGAAGCAACAGCAATAGGAAACATCATGATACAAGCTGTAGCAGCAGGTCAAGCAGCAGATATTGCTTCTATGCGTCAACTTTTAAGTCACGCTATACATTTAAAAACCTTCTATCCCGAACACAAAGAGACATGGGATGTAGCCTATCTCCAATTCAAGACAATTACTCAATAATAATCAATAACTTAAACACATAATATCATGAAAGAAGAATTAATAACAAAAGCGTATGAAATAGCAAAAGAACGGTATGCAGCTGTAGGAGTTGATGTAGACAAAGCAATGGATACATTGCAAAATATATCCCTGTCACTACACTGCTGGCAGGCAGATGATGTTGCCGGATTCGAATCAAACGGTTCACTGACTGGTGGTATTCAAGCAACAGGTAATTATCCGGGCAAGGCACGCAACATTGACGAAGTGCGTCAGGATGTTTTAAAAGCAGCATCTTATTTACCAGGTACACACCGCTTGAACCTGCATGAAATATACGGAGACTTTCAAGGAAAATTTGTCGACCGCGATCAGGTAGATGCTTCATACTTTGAAAGCTGGATGCAATGGGCTGCAGAAAACAATATGAAGCTTGATTTCAACTCAACCTCTTTCTCACATCCCAAAAGCGGAAATCTTTCTTTAGCCAATCCGGATAAAGCAATCCGTGATTTCTGGGTAGAACACACTATCCGCTGTCGTGCCATTGCCGAAGAAATGGGTAAACGCCAGAATGATCCTTGTATCATGAATGTATGGGTTCACGACGGAAGTAAAGATATCACAGTAAACCGCATGCAATACCGTGAACTGTTGAAAGATTCACTCGACCGCATTTTTGCCACCGAATACAAGAACATGAAAGACTGTATCGAATCGAAAGTATTCGGCATCGGTCTTGAAAGTTACACTGTAGGCTCCAACGACTTCTATATCGGTTACGGAGTCAGCAGACAGAAAATGATTACACTCGACATGGGTCATTTCCACCCGACAGAAAGTGTTGCCGACAAACTATCTTCACTGCTGCTGTACGTTCCGGAAATCATGCTTCACGTAAGCCGTCCGGTACGCTGGGATAGCGACCATGTTACTATCATGAACGATGAAACATTGGATTTGTGTCAGGAAATCGTACGGTGCAATGCACTCGACCGTGTGCATATCGGTCTGGACTTTTTCGATGCAAGTATCAATCGTATCGGTGCTTATGTCATCGGAGCACGCGCTACACAGAAATCAATGTTACGTGCATTGCTTGAACCTATTGCCAAGCTCCGCGAATACGAAGCCAACAATCAGCTGTTCGAACGCCTCGCTCTGCTAGAAGAAGCCAAAGTCCTCCCATGGAATGCTGTATGGGATATGTTCTGTTTGAAGAATAATGTACCTGTAGGCGAAGAGTATATTGCCGATATTGAAAAATACGAAGCAGACGTAACATCGAAACGTTGCTAAATCTCGATACAGATGTCATCCAAAGGGCTTTTACCCGCGGATGGCATCTGGTTTATATAACTAAAATTCTAAAACTGGAAAAAACATACTACTTATGAACACGCTGATAGGTTTACTGATTATTGCCATAGGCAGTTTCGGACAAAGCAGTTCGTATGTTCCAATCAACAAAGTAAAAAACTGGTCCTGGGAAAGTTTCTGGCTTGTACAAGGCATTTTCGCATGGCTAGTTTTTCCACTGCTGGGAGCATTGCTGGCAATTCCAGCAGGAAGTACTCTTACTGAATTATGGAGCAGCGGAGGAGCTTTACTAGCTATTATATATGGAATTTTATGGGGTGTTGGAGGACTCACTTTCGGACTGAGCATGCGTTACTTGGGAGTAGCACTGGGACAAAGTATTTCTCTAGGTACATGTGCAGCTTTTGGAACATTATTTCCTGCTTTATTCGGTGGAACAGATTTATTCCATGGAGAAGGTTTAATGCTACTTATTGGAGTCTGCATCACACTGGCAGGTATTGCTATCATCGGATATGCAGGCAGTCTCCGCTCTAAAAACATGAGCGAAGAAGAAAAGAAAGCGGCAGTAAAAGATTTTGCCTTGACAAAAGGACTGCTGGTTGCCTTGCTTGCAGGAATCATGAGTGCATGCTTTGCCTTAGGTCTGGATGCAGGTACTCCTATAAAAGAAGCTGCACTTGAAAAAGGAACAGATGCACTGTATGCAGGACTCCCCGTCATTTTTCTGGTAACGTTAGGCGGATTCTGTACCAATGCAGCATATTGCATCCAGCAGAATCTGAAGAACCAAACAGGACAAGAATATTTCTCTGTCAGCAAAGGTACATTTACAAATAATATCTTATTTTGCGCACTGGCAGGAGTTTTATGGTACTCTCAGTTCTTCGGACTGGAGATGGGAAAAAGCTTCCTTTCCGACAGCCCGATATTGCTAGCTTTTTCATGGAGTATACTGATGTCGCTGAACGTAACTTTCAGCAATGTCTGGGGAATACTCCTTAAAGAATGGAAAGGTTGCAGTGCACAAACTATTGGAACATTGATACTAGGACTTGCCGTACTGATTGCTTCTATTATCGTAGTAGCAATGGCACAAGCCTGACAAATTGAATAATTATTAAAACATACAATACAGAAAATATGGAATCTATTTTGAACAATCGTCCGAAACTGGCTGCCGAGATTAATAAAGTAGCCGAAGTTGCCGGCTATTTATGGCAGAAAGGATGGGCTGAACGTAATGGAGGAAACATTACCATCAACATTACAGAATATGTAGACGATGAAATAAAAGCAATGCCTGCCATCAGTGAAGTAAAACCTATAGGAGCAACATTGCCATATCTGAAAGGATGCTATTTCTACTGCAAGGGAACCAACAAACGTATGCGCGACCTTGCACGCCAGCCAATGGCAAACGGCTCAGTTATCCGCATTCTGGATGACTGTGCCAGCTATGTCATTATAGCTGATGAGCCGGTTAATCCTACCTCTGAATTACCGTCACACTTGAGCGTACACAATAACCTTATCTCAAAAGGCTCCAATTATAAAGCTTCCCTGCACACTCATCCCATTGAACTGGTAGCTTTGACTCATAACAAAAAGTTCATGGAAAAAGACTATGCTTCCAATTTGTTATGGAGTATGATACCCGAAACTAAGGCCTTCTGCCCAAGAGGACTGGGAATGGTTCCCTATAAACTTCCAAGTTCTGTAGAACTTGCCGAAGCCACCATCAACGAGCTGGACGACTATGATGTGGTAATGTGGGAAAAACATGGAGTCTTCGCCGTAGATACCGATATCATGGCTGCATTCGACCAAGTAGATGTGCTTAATAAATCAGCTTTAATCTACATTGCAGCTAAAAATATGGGATTCGAACCCGATGGCATGAGCCAGGAACAAATGAAAGAGATGTCAGTAGCATTCCATTTACCTAAATAAAAAAGAACAACTATGCATAGAATGATATTAAACGAAACCTCTTACTTCGGAGCAGGTTGCCGTGAGAGTATTGCCATAGAAGCCAAACGCAGAGGTTTTAAAAAAGCATTTTTCGTCACCGACAAAGATCTGATTCGCTTTAAGGTAGCAGACAAGGTCATCGAAGTTTTCGAAAAAAACAATATCCCCTACGAGGTATACAGTGATGTAAAAGCCAACCCAACCATTGCCAATGTACAGAATGGGGTAAAGGCTTATCAAGCTTCAGGAGCCGACTTCATCGTTGCACTGGGAGGAGGTTCTTCTATCGATACAGCAAAAGGGATCGGTATCGTAGTCAACAATCCTGACTTTGCCGACGTACGCTCACTGGAAGGCGTAGCAGATACCAAGCAGAAAGCCGTTCCGACTTTTGCCTTGCCTACAACAGCAGGTACAGCAGCCGAAGTCACTATCAACTATGTGATTATTGATGAAGATGCTACCAAGAAAATGGTATGCGTAGATCCCAATGATATTCCGGCCGTTGCTATTGTCGATCCGGAACTAATGTATTCCATGCCGAAAGGTCTGACTGCTGCAACTGGAATGGATGCCCTGACACATGCTATCGAAAGTTATATTACTCCCGGAGCGTGGGCAATGTCGGATATGTTCGAGCTGAAAGCCATCGAAATGATTGCAGCAAACCTGAAAGCAGCTGTTGACAACGGAAACGATACAACAGCACGAGAAGCTATGTCACAGGCACAATACATTGCCGGAATGGGATTCAGCAACGTAGGATTAGGTATTGTTCACTCTATGGCACATCCGCTGGGAGCACATTATGATACCCCTCATGGAGTTGCAAATGCCCTACTGCTTCCGTATGTAATGGAATATAATGCAGAATCTCCTGCTGCTCCTAAATATATACATATAGCTAAAGCTATGGGAGTAAACACCGAAGGAATGACAGAAGCAGAAGGTGTAAAGGCTGCTATACAAGCTGTACGGGATCTGTCAGTAAGTATTAACATACCACAAAAACTGCACGAAATAGGTGTTCGTGAAGAAGACTTACACCAACTTGCCATTGATGCTTTCAATGATGTCTGCACAGGTGGTAATCCCCGCCCGACTTCAATCGCTGAGATCGAAGCACTATATCACAAAGCATATTAATATAAAAGCACTATTTATCTAGAGGATGATTTATTAACTAAGTCATCCTCTTTTATAACCTTCAAAACAGACGATTTCTCACAAATAAAATCTACCTTATCCAGATTGCTGTTTTATTTTAAATCATTATTTTTGCTTCCATAACTTTATTATGAAAAAACACATATGGCAAGATCATACAATGATTTAGGAGTTGAATTCAAATATCTGATAGTCAATGATACAGACCGTAAATTTGGGCTATATATCAATACAGTAGGAGTACAAGCTATACGTCCTAATTCTCCTTATCCAATAAAAGATCATCCTTCCGGTTATCTGTTTAATGCAAAAAAAGGACGTATCTTACGCGAATACCAATTACTTTATATTACAAAAGGAAAAGGAACATTCGCCTCCGATGGCACTCCAGAACGAAATATTGGAAAAGGAAACCTGATTGTACTATTTCCCGGACAATGGCATACGTATAGCCCGGATGTACAAACCGGATGGAACGAATATTACATCGGATTCGAAGGAAGCTTTATCGACCAGTTTGTTAGAAACGGATTCCTGTCAAAAGAAGATCAGGTACTGGATATAGGACTCAATGAAGAACTGGTAACGCTTTTTTCACAAGCTTTAAATGTAGCGGAAACAGACAAAAGCGCTTCACAGCAATACCTTTCGGGTATATTGCTGCACATCATCGGCATGATATTTTCCATCTCCAAAAACAAAGAATTTGAAAAAGACAATGTTGCCGAAAAAATGGAACAGGCAAAAATTATAATGAATGAGAATGTATGTAAGGAAATAGATCCCGAAGAACTTGCAGAGAAACTGAATATCAGTTATTCATGGTTCCGAAAAACATTCAAAAAATATACCGGATATTCTCCTGCTAAATATTTTCAGGAACTTAAACTGCGAAAAGCCAAACAAATATTGATAAATACTTCCTATCCGGTAAAAGAAATCTGTTTCATGATAGGATATACATCTACCGAACATTTCTCTAACCTGTTTAAGAAAAATACAGGACTGACTCCTCTGGAATATCGTTCATTCGGTAAAGACGAATAAATATTATTTCACCTCACAAACTGAGGAAAAAATCTCCAGTCTGTGAGGTGAATATATCCTTATAACTAAAGTACTGCCAGGGCAATTACTTGTATAAATAAAATAAGGAATACCATGGCAATCGGATAAACCGTAGCATAGGCAACTCCCGGTATGTTACTGTCGGTCATCGAATCGGCTGCTGCCAATCCTGGGGTACTAGTCATACCACCGGTAATAGTTCCCAGTAAATCGAGCATACTAATCTTAAATACCAGCCTTCCAACAAGGGCTGCAAGCAACATCGGCACAAGTGTAATAGTTGCTCCTACTCCGAAAAGCAAAAAAACCACTCTCCTGAAAAGTTGACACCAGTGTCTTACCTGCCGAGGTTCCAACTTCTGCCAGGAAAAGCAAAAGACCAAGCTGACGTAATAACTGATTAGCCGGTCCGGACATTGACCAAATAATAGGTCCTGTCTTTCCAATAGCACTCAAGAAAAGAGCCATCATCAAAATTCCTCCCGTCAGTCCCGGAGAGAAAGAAACTCCTCCTCCGAAAGATATATTCAGCTTACCAAACAATACTCCTAATACAATACCCATTGCAATCGGGAAGAAATCGGTATCCGAAAGTTTCTTCACATCATTTCCTATCAAGCGGGCTACAGCCTGAATACCTTCTTTTTCGCCCACTATCATCAGTTTATCACCAAATCTCAATTCCAAATCAGGAGAAGGTGACAAGTCAATACCACTTCGGCGCACACGAGTTACTGTACATCCAAAATTACGTTGTAAATTCAAGTCACAAAGTTGCTTGCCTACCATATCCTTTTTTGTCAGAAGCAATGATTCGATGCTCTGTGTATGAGTTAACGGTAATTCACCTTCTTCACGCGTACCTAACATCAGTGCAAGATTGTTCAACGAATCTTCACTTCCTACAGCTTGCACATAATCTCCCTCTTCCAGCATGGTATGTGCTTTAGGTATAATAATTTCTTCACCTCGTTTCAGACGAGAGATAACAGCTCCTGTCATTACACGGATATTCAGCTGCATCAGTGTACGGCCTATTGCTGTTGGATTGGTCACTTTAAACAAACAAGTACCAAGCTCTGGAAACTGGCTCCGGCGTTCTTTCTCCAAACGGCGTGCCTCCTGTTCCAAATCAACATGAAGCATTTTCGGCAAAAGCTTGACAAACAAAATCACGCCAATAACTCCAAACGGATAAGCAATACCATAGGCAATAGATGCCAAGGGCGACTGTGTGCTGTCGATAGCAACAGCAAGTCCCGGTGTACTGGTCAATGCGCCGGCTATCAATCCCACCAAGCTCGGTGTATCAATGCCAAACAAATATTTTAGTCCCACTCCCGTAAGGCAAGCAGAAGCTACGATAAGTAAAGTAATCAGAATAAGTGTTTTTCCTTTACTTCGGAATGAATGAAAAAAACCGGGTCCCGCCTGAATACCGATAGTAAAAATGAACAGAACCAATCCGAAGTTACCTAACTCTTTGGGAATACTCACCCCCCAATGGCCGAAAGCCAGAGCTATGAAAATAACGGCAGAAACATCAAGTGACAGCCCCGCTATCTTGATGCGCCCCAACATGAACCCCAAAGCTACAATAAGAAAAACAGAAAAGTAAGATGACTGAAGTAAATCGATTAACATAATTCATTAAGTATAAAGGTGTGATTAAAGCACAAATATACGACTTTCCGGCATATTTACAAATAAAACAGACAGTTAGCCCCTTGCCCTATCTATTTATTTAGCCGATAAACTTTGAAATGCAGCAGAATACTTGTAGCTTTGCAACCGTTTTCATTTAGATAACTTATTATGGATTTTACTAAAAGAATATACGCTTTTGTCACTTTTCTGTTATGTTTCACATTTATTCTTCCTCAAAATGTACATGGAGAAGAAGATAAAGAAACGGAATTTCGTATCACAATTCTGAAAACAAGCGGCGAACCGCAGGTCGGAATGATACTGAAAATCAACGGACGGAGCGACAAATATCTGTCGAACGAACAAGGTGTGATTACATTTCAATACAAAATAGACAAGTCATACAACCGCCTTGCAAATATTTATTTTCCGGGAGATGAAACAAAAGCAGCAACTTCTTTTGTCCTGAAAGAAACAGAAACAAGTAAAACCATTTATCTTGACAGTCAGGAAGATATTGCCTCATTTAAACAAAACAACAAAACGGTCACAATAGAAGGATTTGTTAAAGACTCGTCTCAAAAGCCCATTCAGGGAGCTATCATCAGTATACAAGGAACCGGACGAAAGGTGTTGAGTGATGAAATCGGTCTGTTCCGCATAGAAGCCGACTATAATCACCCTATTACTATTCGGGCGGAAAGAATGGAAAACCGTTCGCTGAACATTACCACTTTCCTCCAGCATCCTGATGAACCATATACAGTCATCATGTATCGCAAAAACTCTACCCGTATTTATTCTGTCGTAGAGGAAATGCCTGAATACCCCGGAGGTATGAAAGCGTTTGTCAATTATCTGAAACGAAAGCTGGTTTATCCGCCACAAGCAAAAAAAGAAAATCTTGAAGGAGTAGTAGCCGTACAGTTTGTTGTAGAAAAAGACGGACGAATCACCTCACCTACGGTTGTACGTAGTCTACGAGCTGATATGGACTCGGCTGCCCTGACTGCAATACGTAATATGCCTAACTGGATACCTGCCCGTGAACACGGCATGCGAGTACGCTGCAAATATTCGGTTCCGGTACAATTCAAGATAGAACGTCCGAAGCCGGCTCCTAAGAAAACGCCACTTGCAACTGACACAATTGCCGCACCGAAAGACAGTCTTGTTACAGATTCACTGGCTACAGACTCATTGAAAAAGATTGTATTACCAGGCGATTCCTTATTAAAGGACTCATTACGAATCAAACCCGACTCACTGTTACAGAGAGGCGACAGCCTATTACTACGACCAGATAGTCTGACTACATTGAACGACTCGCTTGTTGTATCCAACGATTCGATAGCAGCACAACCAACAACCGACCAGCCGGCCGATAAGCCTAAGAAAAGAAACATATTTGTACGCTTCTTCCGCTGGTTATTCGGTATAAAAGATTAAAATTAAATTACAATATAAACAGACACGGATTTATGCTACTTTCTCTCAAGAGAAACCTGCATAAATCCGTGTTATTTTTTCCTGTAAGACCACTAGAAAATTCGTACAGAAAATAAAAAAACATCTCGATGTTTTTAAGAAAACATGGTGAAAAGTTTATTCAATCATCACCATGTTTTTTAGAAAAGAAAAAATACATTTTTATCGCTTCAAGTTAGAAAGCAAAACATTACCGTTAGCCACTGGATTCCAGGCATCTTCACCTTTCAACACCTCTTCCGGCTGATAAGCAGAAACATCTTTCAACTGTTTAGCGTACGGTACACGTGCAGAAGTATCTGCTCCTTCCCCCTTATTCTGATACTCCGCATAAAAGACAGTAGATTCATTCGACTTCTTTCCCCAGTTATTCCATCCGGCAGGTAAAATATGCTTACCCAATTCACATTGAATGAACACTGCTTGTGCATAAGGGCGCCACGGGCGTGACAGATAAACTTCTTTTGCCTCATCGGCTCCTGTCAGACGACAATTCCAGAATACATAACCATACTTTTTCCCTTTATCAGTAGAAGGAGCTGTAACATAACCATTTCCTACACTGTGAATAGTACAGTCTTTAAACAAAGCAGTAGACCATCCAAAGATAAAGTCGACTGTTCCTTCGATATAGCATCCTTCATAATACTGACGACTGTCTTTTCCATACGTATAAAGTGTATCCTGATTTCCCAGGAAACGGCAGTTCTTAAAATAAGCACGGTCACCGTCTACAAAACAAGCAACAGCCTGCCCAACTCTTCCGGCCGTATTGGCAAATGTAATATTTTCGGCATAAAAATCAGGAGCATAGATATATACGGTAGATGAACCGGAAGTAGACATTTCCTCTCCGAAACAATTTTTCTTCGAAGCATAAGCGTCGTCTGTCAATACTGCTCCATCTTCTCCTATCAGAGAAATATTAATCTTTGACTCAGGAATAATCACTCGTTCTTTATATTCTCCTTTACGAACCAGAATCCTTGTACGCTTGTTTTTTCGAAAATCGGGAACAGCATTGATAGCCTCCTGTACTGTAAAGAAGTCACCACTACCATCCTTTGCCACTACATAATCGTAAAAACGGACATATTTACCTAACTCCGGTAACTGTTTCTGAACAGCTTCGGCAGCCAGTGCCGCAACTTTACGCGCACCATATATATTCAGGTGAGTATTATCCTGACGTCCCTTCGGACAAGCAGCATAGGTGTCAGCAGGAATCCACATAAATAGTTTTTTCGATCCTTCAACCCCATAAGATTCTACCAGTTTCTTAGTAGCCTGATTCAGATCAATAAAGCAGACATCCATTTCCTTAGCGACATTCCGTGGAGATTCCAGATATTTTCCGTGAGTATCAATCAGTGTATCTCCTTCTACTACAGCCTCATCCTTTTCCGGACGAATATCATCGGCTGCCACAGCATCTGGATTTACACCAAAATTCCGACGCACGATAGAATTAAACAACACAGGAATTCCTCCTTTGGCACGTGTTTCACGAACAAATTTCCGTAAATTCTCATCGAAGGTAGTTCCCGGATCTGTATGACGTTCCGGCTGAGGTTTTTCATCATTATGTCCGAACTGTATGAACACATAATCGCCCGGACGAATCTTGTTGACAACAGTTTCCCAACGTCCTTCATCGATAAAACTTTTCGAGCTTCGACCGTTCATCGCATGATTCTCCACACGGACATCTTCGGTAAAGAAACTTCCCAAGACATGTCCCCATCCCCGTTCCTGATTATTACCTTCCAACGGTTTATTCGACATAGTAGAATCGCCAATCATATAGATTGTTATCACATGATCAGCTTTAAATGCTGATAAAATCAAAACAATCAGCGCTACTAATACTAACTGAATTTTTCTCATCTCCTTTTTTATTTCTGTTTTACATTTAATTCTTTATTGAAGAAATCCAGAATCGCCTTCTGTATTTCTTTACTGCAAAAATGAGGCAAGTCGTATAATTTGGTCTGCAAGTGTTCACCGGCTCCCTGGCTATCCCATACTTTCCGCATAGTATCGTAAGCAGCCTCTACACCTTCTACCGGGAACAATTTATCTTTCTTGCCGTTAGTAAACAACATCGGCTTAGGGCAAGCAATAGATGCCACATGAGGATAATCCATATATCGACGGATATTAGGAACCAGCATTGCATAAGCAGAACCACCTTTGTTCTGATTGTTTGTCATAGTCATCAAACTGTCCGTAGTATTCATCCAGCAGACAGCAGCTCCTGCCTTCACAGCATCAGTAGCAGCCATTGTCATCCAGGCACGGTGAGCTCCCATAGAAAATCCCATAGTCGCCACTTTTTCTTTATCTACCTGTGGCAAAGAAGCCAAGAACTCCGCACTACGGATATCATCCCAGGCTATCAGACCTCCCCACGACATTCCCATTTGTAACAAATTGGCAGACAAAGCCTGCTGAGAATCGTAACGTGCATACTCTTTCCTACCGCGTTCTCCCCAGAACAAAGCATCAAGAGCCAATACAACGTATCCGTTCTCTGCCAGATAATCGCCTACATATTGTCCGTCGTAACAACCTACAGCCCAGTTATCAGCATCCTTCATCACAATTTCTGAGACTCCAAACGGACGTACCATTTTTTCTTTTCCAATAGTAAAATGTGCTCCATGATCATGCAAAAGCAGAACAGCAGGAAATGGTCCTTTACCTTCCGGAACCAGCAGGTAAGCCGGCACACGAGAATATTCTGAAACATTGAAAACAATTTTTTGAGCCTCATAACCTTTGCGCTTTTCTGTAGCTATAACCTTCATATCGTAAGGAGCAACTGGGGGAGCCGGCTGTATGCACTCCAGCAGTTTCTCACGTGCCTGCTCACGCCATTTGCCGAAATCCTTTTCAGGAGCATTTCCCCATGCCATCGGATAAGTCAGACTTTTTTTCAACTGCTCATAAAACAGAGGCATATCATTTTGTACTTCATAACCCGTGTAAGCCTTTTCTGCTTCTACTTTTTTAAGCCATTCTTTATACAACTTAAATAATTTCTCTGGAGCATATGTATACCAGGCATATCCAACACGACGTTCCAGTTTTACATCCGAAAGCTTATATACTTTAATGCCATCACGGTTACACATAAACGGAGTATTATCGCTCATCTCATAAAAACGTGACCAGATACGGGGAGCCTTCTTATCCTTCACTACAACCAAGTCGTAAGGATATTCATGATTGGCAGCTTTATCTTCAGGAATAGCTACCTTTTCTACACGCATACCTGTTATCGCAACTCTCTCAAACCAAGCCATAGCTGCTTTGACAGACTCAACCACTTCATCAGAAGGATGAGGTATTTCCATCAGCAATCGAACTACATCGCAGCTTTCACCAGCTGTCAGAGAGGCCAGTTCGAAAGTACGTGCATTGGTCGGAAGCAATGTATTATTGTCATGCTGTTGCCCCCAAACGGTCTTAACTCCATTCTGTACATATTGTGCTCGCAAAATCATATCAATACCCTTATTAAAAGCCTGATAGATTCTTTTGCGCATCGTATCGTCCAGCCAGGAAAAATTCAAATCACCTTCGTTGATATGCAAAAACAAACGTAATACTCCGGTAGTAACCTCATCGTTAAAGGTAATGGCATCTACATCCCATCCACGCCAGCCTCCGTTTTTTTTCTGAGTTTTCAACAGATATTCCAACCCATCGAGTACAGCGTTCTTGTACTTCGTTGCTTTGGTTAGCGTATAAACTTGTGCCAGATATTCTATCTGAGAATAAGTATTCCGGTTATCAAGCGTACTACGGCGATGATGATCCGACAAAGTATTCAAGACAGAATCGGCAGGAAGCTCTGCCATCCAGTCAATATTTTTGGGCCATCCTCCATCCTCATTCTGATAAGCAACAAAATTATCAGCAATCTTCGTATACTGCTCAGGCGAATAGCGTTTATAGTTCCGTTCTTTATGCTCCAGATTCCAATGGTGGATTCCATCATGAAATGCACTCATAGAAGGAACTGTCTGCGACATTGCATAACTGCCCACTCCCAGCAGCAAACTCATTAAATAATATTTTTTATTTTTCATGGCATGTTTACATTAAGATTGATTTGTTTCCAAAATAAGCAAAATGAGAGGTGGAGAAAGGTAATAATTGTTCTAATGTGGTTATTATTTAACCAAAATCTCCACATATAATACATTCAAACATATTTTCTCCGTTAACAGACTAAAATATCCAGATGGTATACTTTCAGGCAGCATACAACAGCCTCTTTCTATCTGCCTCCCAGTCACTTCACATTTCCTTCCAAAGCTGCAATAAGCGCCATCATATTTTTAATATACGCAGCAACAGAAATGCATTGTTGTCCATCTGTACAAGGATAAGGAGAAGTATCAAAATCATCCCCCACCATCTTCCTGCTATAATCTTCCTTACCTGATAAATCAGGAGTCCACCCGCAACGATATGGATGAGAAGTTGAAGGCAGATCAGAAAGCCAGTAACCTTGTTTTTTTACCTGAGCCATCAGATTACTGATTTCTTTCTCTGTTACAAGGCGAGGACAATGCGTATAATATTTCGGTAACGGACACAATTCATCTGATAATAAAGGTGATTGGAAAAGCAACTTATTTTTATCAATCTTTTTCACTTCATCGAAATCCTTTCTCAACTGTTCAGGATTAACAAAAGTAGCAGAACTATAATGGGCAATTGTATTTTCTATATTCTGATCTATATAATACTTACCATTATAAATATTACCTCCCTTCCGATGCACATACAATGGTTTTCCCGTATCAGGATCAATAAACCGAGGCACTAAGATTTCATCGGGATTGTCTGATTTACGATGCCATTTACGGACTTCTGTTTCAGGTAATTTTTGAGATTCAAGAAACTTAATAGCAGCAGGTATCCCCGAAAGGAAACGAGTATCAGCTGTCAGCTTATAATATTCCATCATCTGATAAATCATACCGACAGTAGTACCCGTATTTACACTGCGTGGCTCATAAGAACGAGCATGGGCAGGCTTTAAGTCGGTCACCGTATACTGATCTGCCCATCCGGCATAAGGCTCTCCTTGCTGAAGAGTTATCGTAAGGTACATCGCCCGCATAATAGGCTCCTTTATATTCTGAAGCCCCATAGCCTGATAGCACTGAATCAGGAAATCAATAATTTCCGGTGTTACATCATCGTTTAAAGTTATAAAAGAAGAATAGTCCTCCTTACCTTCAAAAGGATGATCGTATCGCAACGGATAACGCTGTGGCCAGCCTCCGACAGGATACTGACTTTCTAAAATAAAATGAATAACTTTTTCTAGCGGAGCTTTATATGCAGGATCATTTTTCTCTACATACATACGTAATAAAAACTTAGCAGCAGAAATAGTACCCAAATCATCGTAAGTAGCATTACCATAATAATGTCGGAACTCTTCCAGACGCCAGCCACTTTTTCCTACTGTTTCATACCACTCCTTCAAGGAGTTCTCTCCAGCAAAGTCAAAGACGTAATTCCATCCCCCACATTCAAGTTGCCCCATATTAAGACATTAGCAACTTTTTCGGCTGCTTCATAGTAAAACTTATCACCAGTAGCGTGATAGGCATCCAATAACAAATGACCAACACTCGGAGTTCCGGGAGGTTGAATCCAGACCATTGTCCTTTTCGCCTCCATTTCTCCCCACGAGCGCGACAAATCGGGCAAATAATTCCAGACAAAGCCTCCCCGATAACTTACACTGTCCATCATGTAACGGGTTGCAGATTTCATCGTGTTTAAAATATCCTCTTTCTCACCATTCAAAGAATGTGCCTGAATTCCCCCACAAAGACAAGCACCAGCAAAAAGAGTCAAGCCTACTTTAATACAAACAGGCTTCAGCATGTGTTTCATCGTTTATTTTATTTAAGATTCGTATTTATGCAAAATAAAAAAATAACAGATTAAGAATATTCAGAATACTGAATTTATGTCAGAAAAGAATTTTCTTTTGCAACAAATATCACTATATTTGTGACAGTTCTATATAAAAAAACACAATGATGAAAAAAATTTTATTCTCAGGCATATTTGCCTTCTCATTACTGGGGTTAACCTGTAATGCAGCCAACACAAACAACAGTACAGAAAAGGATTCTAAGGTTTCTTGTAACAAAACTTGCAGCAAACCATTCATGTTCGAAAACCAGACAGAATGGGAACAAACCAGTGATAAAGGTGTAACCAGACAAATTATGGGATACAACGGTCAGGTTATGATGGTAAAAGTTAAATTCGAGAAAGGAGCTGTAGGGGCTGCCCACACTCATTACCATACTCAAGTGACCTATGTTGCAAGCGGAAAATTTGAATTTACTATCAATGGTGAAACAAAAGTTGTATCAGCAGGAGATGCGCTTTATATGGAGCCTGATGTAAAACATGGATGTAAATGTCTGGAACCCGGATTATTAATTGACTGCTTCTCTCCGATGCGTGAAACATTCTTACAAAAATAATCTTAATCTGACACCCAAAATCAGGCATTAAAAATGCAGCGGTAAGTAAGTTATAGGATATAAACTTAATAATATAAAATCAGCCAATTAATTCGTTATTCTGAATTAATTGGCTGATTTTGTATTCTACGCCAAATGATCTTCTTCGGAAGATACAACTTGTAATGAACGGTTTAACAAAAATGTAACTTAATCAGGAGATTTGAAAAAGAACATTATTTCGAATCCGGAAACAAATGTTGTACTAAACTATTCAAATAAATTTCCAGATTTGTATAATCAGGACTTAAATTATAGTTTTTAGCATCGGATCCATCATTTGGATTTAAGCCATGCGCTTTTTCCCAGTCATCCGGCATACCATCTCTATCTGTATCCACCGGAGCTTTTTCTGTCCGGTATTCAGGCCATCCTCCGACATCAGAAGGCTGATCAATCATCCCATTGGTACTACCGTGACTGCTTGATAAGTATAATTCCCCTTTCTGGTTTCTGCTACAATTCTTGTATCATAAGAATCTCTTTTATAAGAAGCGCCGGCAAATTGCAAGACAGATTCAAAAGCATCCCATGTTGACTGCAATGAAGTATGCTCAGCTATCTTAAAGGAAGTATCGACCAATAATTCCCTTTGTGGAGCAAAGTCATTTTTGATAACTAAACCATCGGAATTATTCTTATTTACTTTCATTATTGCCTGACGTTGCTTTTCGCTTAGACTAGCACAAGTCGGATCAATATAGTTTCCATTGAAATAAAAGACTCCATGTACTCCCTTCACATTATTATTTTTTCCATCATCCGGATAAGCAGTGAACAAACGTTTATAAGAGGATTTTGTTGCAGTATAAGGACCAGGTTTATAATAATTATTCAGGAAATTATAACTTCCTCCTTCACCGGCATAAGCTCCATCACTACCATAATTGTAAATCACATTATTAAACAGTTCTACCTTTTCTTCTTCCGGCTTTCCTGTATAGCGGCTGCCACATAAACGAGGAGTACGGTTAGTATGATGAGCCAACAGATTATGATGGAATGAAGCTCCCTGTCCTCCCCATATGCCTCCATATCCATGAGCTCCTTTCTCGTGTATGGAATTGGCCAGACTCTCACTAATAATACACCATTGAAGCGTAAAATTACTGTTATCGTAAAAGGTAGCACACTCGTCTGTACTCCAGCTCATGGAACAATGGTCGATGATAATATTACGATGATTCTTAAAACCGTTCATCGCATCATCGCCCTTTTGCTTGATATCTGCTCCCATACGTGAACGGATAAAACGGACAATAACATTATCTGCCTGAATACCAAAAGTATAATTTTTCAAACAGATACCATCACCCGGAGCTGTCTGCCCGGCAATAGTCACATCGCCATTACTTATCTTCAGCGGAGATTCAAGTTCTATAATACCACTGACGGCAAAAACAATCGTACGAGGACCTTTCTTACGGATAGCCCAACGTAATGTTCCTTCTGTTCCGTCATCTTTTAAAGATGTTACAATCAGCACCTGACCTCCAGCTCCACCTGTAGTATACTTTCCTGCTCCATCAGCACCCGGAAATGCAGGAACTTCAGAACGATCAGGTACCGGATATGATTTCAAGCTCTGAGCCAGTAACGATACCGGCCCCATCAATAGCAAGCCGCAAAGTGTACCTGTCAATATCTTTTTCATACAATACATTCTATTTTAAAGTTGGATATAAACCTTCAACCAAACTATTTATATAAATCTCCAGATTTGTATAATCCTTACTTAAGTTATATTTTACTGCATCTGATTTATCTGCCGGATTCAATCCGTTCTGTTCTTCCCAGATATCAGGCATACCATCTCCATCGGAATCTACTTCGGGAGAATGTACCTCAACGTATTCATCCCATCCTTCAGCATCATTCTGCGTATCAATAAAACCATAGCTACTACCATTAGATCCCTCTCGTGAATAAGTACCAGTACGAGTTTCATTTACAATACGTGTATCCACGAGATCTCGTTTGTTAGATACACCGGCATACTTCAGGACATCTTCATATGCATCTTGAGCCGACTGCATAAAAGAATAATCAGAAAGGATATCGAAACGCTTTGCAACCAGCATATTTTGAGCTGAAATCTCATTATTCTTCACAACAAAAGCTGTAGATGAAGTATTGTCAGAATTTGCCGCTTCTACTTCGGCCAACTGACTTTCCGACAAATCGCTCCGTGTATCCATATAGTTACCCGACAAATAAAACTTACCATATACGCCTGCGGCCTGATTGTTAGCGCCATCGTCAACATAAGCAGTGAAGAAGCGGCAATGCACTTTCTTGGATGCAGCTATCGGACCGGGTTTATAGTAGTTATTCATTATATTATAGGAACCACCTTGTGCCCCATAAGCCCCCTCACTCGACCAGTTATAAATAACATTGTTGCATAGATCGACTTGCTCCATATCTGCCCGATTGGAATAACGGCTGCCACACAAACGTGGAGTACGATTACTGTGATGAGCCAATAAATTATGATGGAATGTTGCAGGACTGCCTCCCCACAAACCGCCATATCCGTGGCCTCCCTTTACATGAATAGAGTTAGTCAAACTTTCGCTGACAATACACCATTGCATTGTCATATTTGTATTTCCATAAAATGAAGCACATTCGTCTGTACTCCAACTCATAGAACAGTGGTCGATAATGATATTTTTCTTTCCAGGATACGACGACTGATATCCATTCATCGAATCATCTTCCGTTTTACATTCATCTCCCATACGACAACGGATAAAACGAATGATAACATTGTTAGCATTGACACGCAGTGTATAATTCTTCAAACAAATTCCTGCTCCTGGAGCTGTCTGACCGGCAATAGTTATATCATCATTCTTTATAACCAACTGTTTGGTCAGAGCTATAACTCCTCCCACGGCAAACACAACCGTACGCTTTCCGGATTTCTCAATAGCCCAACGTAATGTTCCTTCAGAACCATCATCTTTGAGGGAAGTAACCACATAAACGGTACCTTCAGCTCCCCCCGTCGTGAACTTTCCAGCTCCTTCAGCTCCGGGAAAGGCCGGAATTGTTGTCCGATCGGGAGCAGGATAAACAGGTAAAGACTCTTCTGGTATTTTATCATCGTTCGCTTGTGGCTCAGTCTGTTCTGAACAGGCAGATATTCCCAAGATTACTAACATGGTATTTATCAGCCACAATTTTTTCATGGATTCAACAGTATTCATCTTTCTATAGTAGATTTTCAGGTTCTAAATATCAAACTAAATAAAACACAAGTCCACATACAGAGGAATCCCCTGTCTATGGACTTGTCTATTAACTATTTTACATTCTCAAAGTGAGTTTTATTCATTCCAACGTGGATCACCAGCACCAGCAACACTGCTTTGGCTAGCGACTGTATATGGAAATCACCTTCTGCAGGATTTACAAATAATTCTGTTGAAGATACACTCAGAATTTCTCCCCACTCATATCCACTGTTATACGGGCAATCGGTAGTTGTAAAGAGGTTGGTTGTAGTAGCAATGCCTTTCACACTAGTTGCCTTAATGGTTGACTCTGCTGTATAACTATACAACTGACCAATAATTGTATTCTTTACATCAACAGTTACATTCGACATTTTATTTATATCAATAAATGATTTGCCAGTAGCAACACAATTATAGAATGTACAAGCATCAATAGAGATATGAACATTATCCTGCTGAGTAACCAATACTCCACCAGCACTAAGCGTATTCACTGTAGAGTTAGACAAACTTACTGAATTAAGAGTAAATCCAGAAACTTTTGTCTGCAATACACCATACGAACCAATATCTGTCAATACACAGTTATCAATATTAATAGAACCTATAGAACCCTTTGCTCCGTCGCTCTGAACGCGAACTACACCACGAGTCTTACTAATATTACAATTGTCGATTAATATCTCACCAACAGTACCTTCTACATTAAAGTTCACAATATAATCATTTGCACTGCTTGTATTCTGCAAGTCAAGATTATAGAAGCGAATCAAATCATGCTACCTGCCATAGAAAGTCCTTTAGGCATAAAGACTGGTTTTGTATCACCTGATTCACCCCAGAAAATAACAGATTTGAAATCAGCAGGGATAGTCAGTTCCATACTTTCACCCATATAATCTGTAGTAGAACCATTAGCAAATACCAATACGACATTACCTCCATTATCCTGTATGTAATTGGCTGGATTTGTAAATATATCATTCAACATATCTGCATCAGAAACATTTACAATATCATAGCCAGCTGGATATGATTCGGTAGTAGTAAAGGTTCTTGTACCACGTTTTACGTCACCATTATAAATAGATACAGAATATTTTGTTTTAGGAGTTAGTCCTGTAAGAGTATATGATGAAGCAGCTACTGCAGCAGCATCCAGTTCGATATATGTTGTATCTACCTCTTCGACATCATCTTTTGCTTCAGCCAACTTCAGCGAAGTAACCTCAGCGCCTTCAGTCCAAGAAAGTACAGCACTTTCACCTGTAATAGAAGCAACCTCATTCAAAATCTGTTCAGCGCTTGTTTTAAAAGAATATTTTTCCAAATAAGTCCATTTTGAATCAGCCTTTACCGAAGACATTGATTTCATTCGCAGAAAATACTTTGTTTCACCTTGTAAGCCAGTAATAACATAAGGAGTTTCAACGATAGATTTATCTTCACCTAAAACAACAGAATGCTGCGTACCACCAATCTCTATTTCATCATACAAAGAATCTGTACTATATTCTATTACATAATATTCTGCATCGGGAACTGTTCCCCACGAAATCTCAGCAGATGTCGGTTGTGCAGAAATAGAAATTTTTGAAGCAGTCACACTGAACAAACGATCATGAGCGCTGTCTACATCCCAATCATTACCATCAGTACATGCAGTTCCGATGATAGAGGCCAGGAGCATAAAAGCTCCAGAACCTATGATATATTTAAACATCTTCATATCTTTATGTCTATTTTATTATTTAAATTAATCTGAATATCCATAAGAGTTATGGATATAACCATTTGCAGCCGAAATAGTAGTAGAACCAATAGGCAATAAATAACGGTTCTTAACCTGTACATTATCTCCAACTAAGCCACTTGAGATAGAAGGCCAGTTAGTTTGTAATTGTGTCTGCTTAGAGTCTTCTCTTTCAGCGCCATAGAATGACTTATTATCATCATAGTCAGATGATTCTTTTCCTTCTGGCAAACCATACCAAGTAACACTCGACATATCAATCTTAGTTTTGGTTTCATCTGTATAGTTGAAATAAACCTTTTCCGGATAATAATTAGGATTAGATTCATTCATCAGTTCATCATAATAAGTATCCTTAAATTCCTGAATCTTTTCAGCCAACAGATTCCAACGAATCAAATCAAATTTACGGAATCCTTCTCCAGCCAACTCCCATGCATTTTCATCAACAATAGCATCAAACATTGCTTCTTTAGTAGCTGGTATAGCTTCAATATATTTCTCAGCATCAGCCTTGTCTGCATCAGCAAAAGCACGTGTATGTACCATAGCTAATGCCTGACGAGCAGTCAATCCTGCTGATCCTTCATAATCACCATCAGGACCGGCCAACTCATTCATAACTTCAGCGTACCACAACAAAACCTGAGGATAACGTGCCTTCACTACATTAATACCAGACATCCACTTAGCATTTCCTGTAGCAATAGCAGCCTGACGCCATTCTTCATTCATCTTACGTACATCCCATTTTCCAACATAAATTCCAAATGGTGCATTACCCAACATCGATTCTTTCGTTACACCATTTTCTGCACCTAACTGTACCTGTGCACAAGTTATATCACGGCGCAAGTCTTTCTTATCGAATGAATAAAAGAATGGAGCTGTCAATTTCATCTTACCAGATGAATTACCTTTTACACCATATTCAGTGGTAGCACCGTTAACACGTACACCAACGGTATATCCTAACTCACTGCTAACACCAAGTCCCATCGGCATCTCAAATATATTCTCATGGTAGTTCTTATCCAGTTCACGCTGGTTAATCAAATACCATTGATTTTCTACAGACGGATTCAATTTATGAGTACCATTAGTTATAATAGCACTTAAATGTGATAGAGCCAGTTCATAAAGTTTGGTACGAGTTGCAGCATCCGGACGCTGAGTAGGATAAGTAGGGTCAGTATAGTCTGCAGTTTCATATCCGTCCTTTGCTTGTTCACGAATCACCCATCCAGCACGAGTCATTGCGATATTCGCCAACAAAGCATGTGCATATCCCTTTGTCGCATGCTCTGTAGTATAACCCGATACCTCATCTGCCCAAGGCAGTAACTCTACAGCATTCTTTAAATCGACCATTAAAGTATCCAAAATAACATCGCGGTCTGTCTTATGCAAATAAGCATTACTTAAATCAGCCTGTGAAGGTTCTAACTTCAGTGGCACATCACCAAAGAAACGAACCAAATCAAAATAAATCATGGCACGCAGAGCTAAAGTTTCTCCTTTATAGCGTTCCATTGTTTTCTGTTCTGATCCACCAGAAGTAAGCAATGAACTAGAGTTAATACCCTCCAATGTTAAGTTTGCATCTTCTATAATACCATACATAGCATCCCAAAGTTTTGCTAAGTTACCCCAAGACGGGCTGGCATTATAGTTCATATTACCACGCTCACTGGTTGTATTGTCGGCATCAGCACCCAAACCATCGACTAATTCACAATCTGAGTTTAACCCCCAAATAATAGGAATATACTGTGAATAAGTCTGATCTTGTGCCAATCCACCATAAATTTTATTCACACGCAATCCTGTATAATAAGTAGAATTATATACAGTGTTGTCATTTAGTTCGGAAGGAGCTGTCTGTTCCAGAAAATCAGAACAAGAACTCATACCAGCAACTCCCGCAGCTAAAGCTAATAACTTAATTATATTTTTCATAAATAATATCATATTAGAATTTAGAATGTTACATTAATACCGGCTACAAATGAACGGCTCTTCGGATAAGCTGCATAATCAATACCCGGAGTCATTGCATTCTTTTTACTGCTTGTATCTACTTCTGGGTCTGGACCTGAATAGCTAGTCAAACAATAAAGATTATAACCTGTTACATAAATACGCACATTCTGCATAAAAGCTTTCTTAACCCAAGCCTTCGGGAATGTATATCCGATAGTAATATTATTGACTCTCAAGAAAGAGGCATCTTCTACTGCATAATCATTCAAATACATTGCTGTTACAGCAGCAGGATTATAAATATTAGCTCCTGTATTGAGAGCATTCAATCGTGCAATCAATCCTTCGGCACCACCATAGTAATCAACTGTTGAACTACTTGGCTTACCCAAATTCAGACCAGTTTCAGGATCAATCCAAGTATAGCGGTTATCCAAAGCAAAATCATTAACCAAGTTATATCCCTTTGCAGAACCTGCACAGAATGAATTAGCTAATTTAGTACCGTTCACAATCTGATTTCCGACAGAATAGTTAAAGAAAATATTGAAATCAAAGTTTCCAATAAATCCATCAAAACCAAATCCACCTGTTAACGGAGCAACTGTATTTCCCAATTTCTGTTTAATAGGATTACCGTTTTCATCACATTCATATTTCAACTGTCCAGGATAAGGCTTACCACCGGCCATAGAATAGCTATTATCTTTAATGCCTTCACGCAATTCCCATGAAGTACCATTCAAAACCAATTCACCATTTGGATTTGTCACCGGATCGTATGCTGTATAGAAACCGTTTGTTTTATATCCCCAGATCTCACCTAAGCGACCACCCTCTTCTACACGATAGTCTTCATATTTTGCAATAGTACTACCCGACCAGTTACTGCTCTGCCATGGATTTTCTGTACTCAGTTCATCAATGCGGTTACGGTTATAAGAAATATTAAAGTTGAAGTTCAATCCCCACTTTGCCTTATCAGCCAATACAGCATTTAATGTCAATTCAACACCTTTATTAGAAGTTTTACCAAAGTTCTGATACTGGTAGCTATAACCGGTATTCGACGGAATCTCTGTTTTCATCAACAAATCTTTTGTTGTATTCCAATAAAAATCCAACGATCCAGATAAGCGGTTATTGAAGAAACCATAGTCGAAACCGATGTTACGAGTAATAGTTGTTTCCCATTTCAAGTTTGGATTATACAGGTTAGAACCATGTTCCAGCATAGCTCCACGAGTTTCATCAAAGAAAGGAGCTTTACCTGTATTACCAGCCATTGTATAAGTAGTATACATTAAGCCAGAACTGATACGGTTATTACCGGCTGTACCATAGCTTAAACGAACTTTCAGGTTAGATAACCAGTCCTGAGTGCCTTTCATGAATGCTTCATCAGACAAACGCCATGCCAAAGCAGCAGAAGGGAATACTCCCCACTGATTACCTTTTGCAAACTTACTAGAACCATCGGCACGTACCGTTACCGTTAACAGATATTTATCCATTAAAGTATAGTTTACTCGTCCAAAGAAAGACAACATATTATCTTTAGCCGAAATTGTTGTCTGAGTAGGCAAAGCTGTACCAGCTCCCATGTTAGCCAAGACTTCGTCGATAGTCATAGTGCCAGGAAATGCAACAGAAGTATTCTCGAGTGATGTTTCCTGGCTGCTGCTTACTTCATGTCCCAGCAATACATTCAGTTTATCACGTCCGTCAAACAATTTCTTATTATCATAAGTCAAGGTATTAGCATTACGCCAATTTTTAGTGATATCACGAGTCAAAACAGACTGTGGTTGTCCATTATAACCCAATTTAGAATTCTGAACAGCATCACTAGCCCAAACCTGATCTGTATTATCATACTTCCAGCCATAACCAAATTCAGAACGGAATGTCCAGTTCTTGAATGGTTCCAGTTTAATCCAACATTATAATTTTGATTAAATGTATTTCTCTTTTTATAAGTTGCAAGCAAACGTTCTAACGGATTCTTCTGAGAAGACGTATTATTTTCTTCATCATCACTGTTTGAAGTCAAAGGATCAACAGGGCGGAAACGAGCTGCATTCGCAACAATTGAGTTAGCTGCACTCGATTCATTTGTATCTGCACCACCACTCAAACCATCTACAGTAGTGTAGCTCATACGAGCATTAAAGTCCAATGTCATCCACTGACTCAATTCTGCATTAATTTTAGCATTAATGTTATTCTTATTGAAGCCAGAGCCCAACATGATACTCTTTTCATCATTATGAGCGTAGCTTACATTATATTTTACCTGCTTGCTACCACCGCTTACATTCACATTATACTGAGCCTGATTTCCGGTACGTCCGAAAATATCATCCTGATAATCGTATCCTTCAACTGACTTCCAGATATCCATATCAGAATAGTTTCCATAATCAGTAGAACCTAATTCATGCTGATAAGCAACATAATCATAAGGACTAAGTACTTTTGTCAACTTTGTAACTTTCTTAAGACCAAAAGAAGCACCAAAATCAACTTGGGTTTTGCCTTCTGTTCCACTCTTAGTAGTTACAATAATAACACCATTAGCACCACGAGCACCATAAATTGCTGTAGAAGACGCATCCTTTAAAACATCGATACTTTGAATTTCAGATGGAGCAATATCACTAATACTGAAACAGGGAATCCATCAACAATATATAAAGGAGAGTTATCCTGAGACAAAGAACCACCACCACGAACACGAATCTTCACATCTGCATCAGGTGAACCTTCGGTTGTTGTAATGTTTACACCTGCCAATTTACCAGTCAAAGCTTCAGTTGCACTAGAAACAGGAACAGCAGCGATATCTTCAGCACTGACAGAGGCAACAGAACCTGTCAAATCGCGCTTGTTAACCGTACCATAACCGATAACTACAACTTCTTCCAATGTTTCTGTATCTTCTTCCAAGATTACATTCAGTTGTTTTTGTCCTTCATACTTTACTTCCTTGTTCTTAAAACCAATGTAAGTAAAAGCAATGACATCAGACTTTTTCACTCCGCTAAGTGAGAAATCACCATCTATACCAGTTATAGTACCATTAGTAGTACCTTTCACTACAACGTTGACACCAATCATTGGTTCACCGTTTTTGTCCTTTACAATACCTTGTACCTGCAATCCCTGAGCAAAAGATGCAAGACAAAGCATGCTCATGATGAGCAAAGAAACAACGTTCCTTATTCTCTGTTGATAATACATAAAAAAATGCGTTTAAAGATAATATTAAAAATTAGTTTGCAAATATCTCTTTAACACACATTTTTATGTATAAATTTTGATTTTAAAAACGTAAAAATTGTTCTATTAGTACAAATCCCATGTATTCGAGAAAGTATAGAACTCAGATTTCACCAGCATCTTAACATCTTTATCAGATAATTGCCGTGCCCAACTTACACGCTGGCTTATATCAGCTCCTTCTCCCGTGTTCTTATACTCTGCATAACGAGCTGTCTTTTCGTTTTTAGGATTTCTCCAATTATCCCAACCAGCTTTTACTATATGCTTTCCTAATTCACAATTCATAAATAAAGTATAAGCGTACGGGCGCCATGGTCTTCCTAAATAAACTTTATCAACTCCCTCTTCTGCTGTTAACTTACAGTTATTAAAGATATATCCATACTTGATATTTTCAGGAGTCGATGCAGCTGTAACATAAGAATTTGCCTTACTGTGTATCGTACAATTCTCAAACCATGCAGTTGACGGTCCAAATATGAAATCGGTCGTTCCTTCGATATAACAATCTTCAAAATAAAGTCGAGTACCTGCAACTCCTGTATAGACAGTATCCTGATTACCCAAGAAACGGCAGTTAATAAAACGCAGACAATCTCCTTCTGTATGTAAAGCTACAGCCTGACCTAATTTAGGCGCATTGTTTTCTATCGTTATATTCCGAAAAGTTATATGGTTTCCTTCTACTTTGACTGTATATGTACGGAAGGTACCCATATTATTCATATTGGCATGATCTGCATTAGTTATAATCGTATTTTGCACATCCTCTCCTATGATTTCAACATTTTGCAGCCATGAAGGAATAATCAATTTTTCTTTATACGTACCCTTTTTTACATATATCTTTACATCAAAATCCATAAAAGCACGAACACTCTCCAAAGCCTCTGCTATCGTAGAATAATCGCCTGTCTTATCTTGAGCAACAACCAGCTCCCTAGGCTCAGCGAAACGTCGTTTTTCCTTAGGCAATCCTTCCCATTCCAAGCTGGCCAAAATAAAAGGTCCCACAGCTTTCGGGTCATTATCACGTACAAGTTCATTTATATAATAAGAATAATCTCCCATTCTGTAATTCTTTCCCCCTAATCCAGCAACAGCACATGCCTTTGTGATGGAAACAAGACCATTCTCATCAACTTTTATAAACTCATTCAAAATACCCTCATAGCCTTTACGGGCTACAGCAAAATATGATGAAGGTATATATCCCTTACGAACGGCCTTAAACAGAGAATAAACGAACATGCTGGAGCATGAAGACTCCAGATAGTTTCCAGGCTCTCCACTTTTATCCATAACCTGATACCACAAACCTTCCGGACTCTGATACTTTTTCAGAGTCTTTGCTATCTGATTCAAAATAACCAATACAGAATCACGTCCCGGCTCATGCAAAGGTATAAAATCAAGATTATCAACTATAGCCATTGTATACCACCCTAAAGCACGTCCCCAGCAATGTTGTGACTGACCGGTTGTTTTATCTGCCCATTTTTCTCGCTTGCTTACATCACATGCATGACGGAACAGTCCATTTGACGGATCATAGGTGTGACGTGCAACAATCTTTATCTGATTTATCACTTCCTGATAGGCATGCGGATCATTATTTCGATAAGCATATTCAGCAAGAAACGGCGTCCCCATATAAAGCCCATCCAGCCACATTTGATTAGGATAAACTTTTTTATGCCAAAAACCGCCATCTTCATTACGAGGCTGACCATCAAACTGCATTCTCAACAGATTTAAAGCCTTTTTATATTTTTCATCCTTAGTCTGCTCATAAATCCGGAAAAGCATTTTCCCCGAATTTATACGGTCTAAGCTATAATCTGTCAACTTATATTTCTTTATCGTCCCATCCTCATTTACCATTGTATCTGCATACGCCAGCGCATAATCATAAAATTTCGAATCGCCATATCGATCATACACATCCATCATAGCCCCCAATTCTAATCCATGGCAATAATCCCATTTTAAAGAAGGCTGAAAATCTACTTGCCAAGATTCTGGATTACGTACCATTTCCGATTCGGCCATTCGTACAGACCAAGGTTTCTGTTTTTTTGGAAAATCTTCTGTAGTCTGAGCCATACTTGTAATACAAAGCATAGCTCCCAAACACCCTAATAAAATACTTCTGTTTTTCATGATTCGATAATTACTTTTATAAATACAAATATAGCCAAAAGCACGAATCCGTATGTGGATTTTCTGTGCTTAAAGGTAGATTTATTATTCACATCCTTACAATAATCGTGTACGATAACGGGAAATATTTGTTTATTTCAATAAAGTTTTGAATTAAATCATATTTCCGTTGCAAATTAAAAGAAAAGAACGTATTTTTGGTGCAATTTAAATTTATAATTAAACCTAATATCACGATTCACAGAAAGACAAAAGCAAATTATGGAACAAGTTTTTAGCTATATCATCGGTCTGGGAGCAGCGGTGATGATGCCTATTATTTTTACCATTTTGGGAGTATGCATCGGAATTAAATTCGGAAAGGCGTTAAAGAGCGGACTCCTTGTGGGAGTGGGATTCGTAGGGCTGTCTGTCGTGACGGCATTGCTCACAAGCAGTCTGGGAGATCCCCTGAAAAAAGTAACCGAAATCTACGGACTGAGCCTTGGCATTTTCGACATGGGATGGCCGGCTGCCGCATCGGTCGCATACAATACATCTGTGGGAGCTTTCATCATTCCCGTATGTCTGGCCGTAAACATCGTTATGCTTCTGACCAAAACTACAAAGACAGTAAACATCGACCTGTGGAACTACTGGCACTTTGCCTTCATCGGAGCTGTTGTATATTTTGCGTCAGACAATATATGGTGGGGATTCTTCGCTGCAATCATATGCTATATCATTACCCTGATCATGGCAGACCTGACAAGTAAACAGTTTCAGACATATTATGAAAAAATGGACGGAATATCCATTCCCCAACCTTTCTGTCAGGGTTTTGTTCCGTTTGCCGTAGTGATAAACAAGGCTCTCGACAAAATCCCGGGATTCGAAAAACTGAACATTGATGCGGAAGGCATGAAAAAGAAATTCGGTATCATGGGCGAACCGCTATTCTTGGGAGTCATTGTAGGATGTGGTATCGGAGCACTTGCATGTGAAAACACTCAGGAACTTGTAAACAATATCCCTTCCATTCTGGGACTCGGTATCAAGATGGGAGCTGTAATGGAACTTATTCCACGTATCACTTCGCTGTTCATTGAGGGATTACGTCCTATTTCGGATGCAACCCGTGAGCTCATTGCACGCAAGTTCAAGAATGCGGCAGGGCTGAACATCGGTATGAGTCCGGCACTGGTTATCGGACATCCTACTACACTGGTAGTCTCACTGCTGCTGATTCCGGTAACACTGTTCCTTTCTGTTGTCCTGCCGGGTAACCAGTTCCTTCCGCTGGCATCACTTGCAGGTATGTTCTATCTGTTCCCTGCTGTCCTGCCTGTTACAAAAGGCAACGTACTGAAAACCTTCATTATCGGACTGGTTGCACTGATCGTGGGACTTTACTTTGTAACCGATCTTGCGCCGTTCTTTACACAGGCTGCTCAGGATGTCTTTGCCAAGACCGGAGATTCGGCAGTGAAAATACCCGAAGGATTCCAGGGAGGAGCACTCGACTTCGCTTCAAGCTTGTTCTCATGGATCATTTTCCATCTGGTATATAACTTTAAAATCGTCGGTTCAGCTGTTCTGGTAATCTGTACACTGGCACTTGCCATTTTCAACAGAAGACGGATTATTAAGGAAAGCCGACAGGGATAAGTCAAAAGAATCAATATAAAACAATATAAAATCAAGAAAATTATGAAAAAGTTAGCTCTTGCAATGATGTTTGGCGCAGCAGCCGTTAGCGCAAACGCCCAGATTTCCAGCGTACAGATGCAGGTTGCATGTAACCCGCAGGACGTGAAAACATACGACACACAAAGATTGCGCAGCAGCTTCATGATGGAAAAGGTCATGGTCGCTGATGAAATCAATCTTACCTATTCTATGTACGACCGGTTCATCTTTGGAGGTGCAGTTCCTGTAAACAAAGAACTGACACTGGATACAATCGATCAGCTGAAAGCTCCTTATTTCCTGTTCAACCGTGAGCTGGGAATTATCAATATCGGAGGAGAAGGTATCGTAACAGTGGACGGCAAAGAATATGCGCTCAATTTCAAGGAAGCTCTTTATGTAGGAAGAGGCAATCAGAAAGTTACCTTTAAAAGCAAAGATGCATCAAAACCGGCAAAATTCTATTTGAATTCAGCCATTGCTCACAAGGCTTACAAGACACAGCTTGTCACACTTGACGGACGCAAAGGTTCCCTGAAGGCTAATTCATTTGCAGCTGGTAAAATGGAAGAAAGTAATGACCGTGTAATCAACCAGCTGATCGTAAGCAACGTTCTGGAAGAAGGTCCTTGCCAGTTACAGATGGGATTGACAGAGCTGAAGCCGGGAAGCGTATGGAATACAATGCCTGCACATACCCACTCACGCCGTATAGAAGCATATTTTTATTTTAACCTGACTCCGGGCAACATGATCTGTCACCTGATGGGAGAACCTCAGGAAGAAAGACTGGTATGGCTGGCCAACGAACAGGCTATTATGTCGCCGGAATGGTCTATTCATGCAGCTGCCGGAACAAGCAACTATATGTTTATCTGGGGAATGGCCGGAGAAAATCTCGACTATGGAGATATGGATAAAATCTCATACACAGAAATGAAATAATCCAGTTTTCATATAATCATCTATTTATCATTCTAAATGTTGTGGTTCTTAACCATTTACATAACTCAAATTACATACCACACATTTAGAATGATAGTTTTTTGACAAACAAATTTAAATTGGGCAGGCAAATTTTTAGGAACACAAAGAAACACTTTCAGTAGAGCCAAAACCCATAGAAAAACATTATTAAACTTTATATCATGAATACATTTCGAAAAGCAGATGAAAAAATGACAAACTTCAGATGGGTTATTTGTGGAATGTTATTTTTTGCAACTACAGTAAACTATCTTGACCGACAGGTTCTTTCTCTAACCTGGAAAGATTTTATCGCACCAGAATTTCACTGGACAGACTCCAACTATGGAGATATCACAGCTATATTTTCAATTGTCTATGCCATAGCAAATCTTTTTGCCGGACGTTTTATCGACTGGATGGGTACCAAAAAAGGATATCTCTGGTCTATTTTCATTTGGTCAGCAGGAGCCTGCCTCCACGCATTATGCGGCTGGGCAACTGAGGTAACCTTAGGTATTCACAATGCAACAGAAATGCTTTCTGCACAGGAGCCGTAGCATCAACTATCGCAATCACCAGTGTATACTATTTTATTGCAGCACGTATTGTTTTAGGAGCAGGTGAAGCAGGTAACTTCCCCGCAGCCATAAAAGTAACAGCAGAATATTTCCCTAAAAAAGACCGTGCTTTCTCTACTTCGATATTCAATGCCGGTTCTACCATTGGAGCATTGATAGCTCCCGTAAGTATTCCTCCTTTGGCACGTTATTTCCAAAGTATAGGTGTAGGAAACGGTTGGGAAATGGCATTTGTTGTAATCGGTGCTTTAGGTTTTGTTTGGATGGGATTATGGATGTTCCTATATAAGAAACCAAATGCTAATCCACATGTAAACGCAGCTGAATTAGCATATATTGAGCAAGACAACAATGAGCAAGAAGCAAAAAGCTCAGACTCACAGACTACAAACAGTGATTTTGACAATCAGAAAATTTCTTTCCTCCAGTGTTTTAAATTCCCTCAGACATGGGCTGTATTCTTCGGTAAGTTCATGACAGATGGTGTATGGTGGTTCTACTTATTCTGGACACCTGCTTATATCTCAGACGTGTACGGTTTCTCTTCTGATACTGCTACCGCTCAGATGCTTATCTTTGTACTATATGCCATCACAATGCTTTCTATATACGGAGGAAAATTGCCAACCATTATCATCAATAAAACAGGCAAGAACCCATATGTAGCACGTATGCAAGCGATGTTTATCTTTGCTTTATTCCCGTTGTTAGCTCTATTTGCTCAACCATTAGGAAATTATTCATATTGGTATCCGATTATTATTATAGGTATTGCAGGTGCAGCCCATCAGTCATGGTCGGCTAATATCTATTCTGTAGTAGGTGATATGTTCCCAAAGAGCACTATTGCTACCATCATCGGAATCGGTGGTATGGCAGGAGGTATCGGTTCATTCTTTATCAACATGGGCTCAGGACGACTGTTCGACTATGCAGCCGAAACCAATATGGTGTTTATGGGCTTTGAAGGTAAAGCAGCCGGCTACTTCATCATCTTCAGTATATGCGCAGTAGCTTATCTGATTGGATGGATAATCATGAAAATATTGGTTCCGAAATATAAACTAGTTAAGGTTTAATTAATTCAGGAATTAAGATAGTTCAACTCCCCTTTACATTCAGACGTTTAAAGAACAAAAGGAAAAACGTGAAGAATGTAAAGGGGAGTTTTGTTGTTCTTTCGCTTTAAACAACGTGAAATTACCTCCAACATTTGTTCAGAAAAAATTATTTTTAGTACAAACCTTGATATCTTTTGTACAAAAGATCAGGCAAATAACTGCATGTTTTTTAAAAACAACATGATAATATATGTATTATTTGACATTTATAGTTATTGTGGTTTACTAAAAAGAAGTAGAAAGCTTTAAAGGAAAGGGTTACATAAAAGAGTACCCTGTCTTTGTTCTTTTTTGAATGAAGCATTATCTATAAAATTAATTCAGACACTGAATAAATTATAGTTAAATATTATTCTTTTCGTGCATAATATATTTTATCGGATAGCAAATGTCCAACTCTTCTATCACGAGAAAAATCACCACGTAAAAATGTACACATATACAATTTTCCGATAAATCGTACGATTTTATAGGTCTCTGCGACCAAATAATATCAATTTTGTAATACCAGAATAATAAAATTTTTATAATACATATATTACAGCAATAGTTCGTTAAAAATTCGCCAAGCCTAAGCGGCTCTGGCAGTAAATAAAATGAGTTCTTTGAAAAGTTTGTCAATAACTTGCGGGTCTGGGCTAATCCCCAAACACGCAAATAAATCGTTCAAGCATATAAGCATTGTGTATGTAATGACTTGCAGGAGGATATGGAATAGGCTATTCCGA
>ENA-OQJI01000029-OQJI01000029.1-human-gut-metagenome-genome-assembly--contig:-NODE-29-length-33983-cov-0.915820_pt1 | contig 33983 bp, 42 predicted proteins | sample MGYA00242602_ERZ504768 | MGnify/ENA primary metagenome ERZ504768 (study PRJEB26092, sample SAMD00036368) | human gut metagenome | host: Homo sapiens | study: EMG produced TPA metagenomics assembly of...
ATCGGCTACAACAAGGATGTATCAGGACGGCAAATCTGTGAGGTGGAGGAGGGGAAATGTTTTCCTCTTCCATCGCCTTCGATGACACCAGTTACCATTCGGTGCGCGATGAGCAGCAGAAAGCCATGTTCTCCGCCATCACCCGCCTTTACGACCAGTTCGGTGCGGATACGCTCGTGCAGATGAGCGTCATCAACACGCCGCTCCTCAAGGAAGAGGTCGGTCACCGCAAGTTCTTCGACCCGGAGCGTCAGGCAAACGATGCTGCAAGGAACGACGCGCAGGTATTCAACAACATCCTGAACGATAAGGTGAAGGAGGGGGTCAGCAACATCCGCAGGAACCGCTACCTCACCTATTCCGTGACGGCGGACACCGCAGAAGATGCAGCGCGTCAGCTCTCCCGCATCGAGGTCGAATCCTCCCGCATCCTAAACTCCATCGGCAGCAAGGCACACCTTATGAACGGCACCCAGCGCCTTTCTGTCATCCATTCACTCTTAAACCCCTATAAGCCGTTCCTGTTCGATTACCAGCGCGATATTTCCGCCAAGCGCTTACAGACTACCAAGGACTGCATCGCACCGACGCAGATTGATTTCCGCCCGGACGGCCACTATAACGACTGCGTAAAACTCGATAACGGGGTCTACGCACAGGTACTCGTGATGAAGAAGTTCGGCTCGGAACTTTCCGACCGCGCACTTGCCGACATGGCAGACCTTCCTATCCCCATGGCTATCACGTGTACGTGCAGCCCATGGATAAATCCAAGGCTATCAATTACGTGCGCACCCGTTCCGCATGGATTGACAAGGAAATCATCGAGGAACAGCGCTCGGCAGTGAACAAAGGCTATGACTTCTCCATCCTCCCGCAGGAGCTGAAATACTCCAAGGAGGAGACGGAGGACGTGCTCGACCACTTGCAGAACAAGAACCAGCGTCTCTATGTCTTCACGGGGCTTGTCTACACTTACGCGGAGAGCAAGGAAGCGCTGGATACGCAGGTACTTCGCATCATCTCCACGGCACGTCAGAACTCCATCGAGCTTGACACCTATGACTATCGCCAGCGTCAGGGACTTAATTCCATCCTCCCGCTCGGCCATAACCACGTGGAAATCTCCCGCATGTTCACCACGGCGCAGATTTCCATCCTCGTTCCGTTTGCCACGCAGGAGCTTGACGATGCGGGCGGCAACTTCTACGGCCAGAACAAGCACAGCCGCAACCTCGTGGTCTGCAACCGCAAGAAGCTCACCTCGCCGATGGGCTTCGTCTGCGGCAAGACCGGCTCCGGTAAGGGTATGTTCACCAAGACCGAGATGACGGGCACCATCTTCTCCAATCCGACGGACGAGATTTACGTCATCGACCGCGCAGGCGAGTACACCGCTATCGCCGAACGCTACGGCGGTAGCACCTACCACTTCGGCGTGGGTACCGGAACCCATCTGAACCCCTTCGATACGGTATCCGTGGAACACATGACGAGAAACGAGCAGATTGCGTTCAAGGTGGACGCGATGTTAGCTCAGGCGGGCGCTTCCGCTGCCGAAGCCGGGTCGAACTTCTCTGAGGTTGACCAGTCACTCGTACAGCGCTGCACCGAGCTTGCCTTCCAGAAGGCCGCAGAGCGCGGAGACAATCTTCCGCCGACCTTACAGGACTTCTACGATGCCGCGAACGAGCAGCCGGAGGAGCAGGCACAGGTCATCGCACTCCGTTACGAGCGATTCGTGAAGGGTTCCATGAACTTCTTCAACCATCAGAGCAACGTCGATTTCAACACCCGCATCGTGGACTTCAACCTGAAAGACCTGCCGGATTCCATGCTGGTCTTCGCCCTCATCAATGTCTGCGAAGCCGTCCGCAACCGCATGTACTTCAATGCAAAGCGAAACGTCCGCACATGGCTCTACGTCGAGGAGATGCAGAGTATGTTCGCGTACCCGACGGTACTTAACTACTTCTCCCGCTTCTCGAATGAGGGTCGAAAATTCGGACTTTTGCTGACAGGTATCAGTCAGAACGCCACGGCGATGCTCGCCAACGAAGCGGCGCGAAATATCGTCCTTAACGCGGACTTCCTCATGCTTCTCAAGCAGTCCCCGTTCGACCGCATGAAGTGGGCGGAACTTCTGAACCTGTCCGAGCAGGAGGAGGAATGCATCGACGAGTCCGCAGAGCCGGGTGACGGCCTGCTCATCGCAGGAAACGCCCGCGTGCCGATTCGCGGCAAGTTCCCGTCCGGCAACGTTCTCTATGACCTGTTCTCCACGAACCCCAATGAGACGAAGAAGACGGGGCTTGGGGACAAGAAAGATGCAAAACCCGTTATCTAGCAACCCAGTAAGAAGACCCCGGAAAGGACGGTGAACGTCAGATGAAGGCTTCGGATTTCACGACCGGCGGAAACGACCGTGAGAAAGCCATGAGTAATCTCCTCAAGACCGAAAAGACGGATGCCGTCAATACCGGTCTGGTGGAAAAGGCAGATAAGAGCGCCAAAGCCTTAAAGGGTGACCTCTATTCCGTCGGCAAGAAGGGCACGCACGGCGCGGGAAGTACCGCCCTCGATGCCATCGCAAGGAAACGTAAGAAGACTTCCGCCGCCGATGCCCTTGACGGAAAATCCCGTAGCCAGCTAACCGGAAAAAATGCCCTCACGAAAAAGGTGCAGTCTCGCCACAATCTGAATAAGAGCCTGAAACGTGGTGCAAAGGGTGTAGCCGCAAAAGCTGCCCACAACGCTCTCAAAGACTCCGAGCTGGAAGGCACGGACGATTTGGTCGCAACCACGCACACCGGCGCGAAACTTGCCGGAAAGGCGAGAAAGCACCTTCGTTCCGGTAAGGATGCACTTGAAAAGAAAGACTCTCTCGGTGCCCTCTCGGAAAAGAAATACCGCACCGAGAAACTGGATAAAAAAGCTGCCCAGAAGCGGATGCAGTTCTCCAAATACTTCCATAGGAACGTCTACGAGAATGCTGCGGCGCAAGCGGGAAAGAAAAAGGCGCTCACGATTCTTTCCGGTGGCATCAAGGGAATGCTTTCATCGCTTGCCGGTGCCGTCTCCCAATTCTTTCCACTCATCATTGCCTTCATCTTGGCCTTCGGCCTGATTTCCGTTGTCGGTGGCGGTGCCGCCGATGAGGAGCAAAAGAGCGCATCGCTTGACGGGATGCCCGCATGGGTCACCTACGACCTCGTGCTCGCGTGCTTGAACGCCCACGAACAGTACGGATATCCCGCTTCGGCGCTCCTCGGCCAGATGATGATTGAGAACGGCACCTCGGATTCCGGTTCCGACCTCGGGCGGCTGTACCACAACTACGGCGGCGTGAAATATGCCGGTTATGACTACGGCGGACTCATCACGGGTTCCGTTAAAATGCTCACCACCGAATACAGTGCTTCCGGTTCTGCCTACAAGACCTACGCGGATTTCGCCGTCTTCAAAGACGATGATTCGTACATGAAGTACCGGTGCGAGCATCTGTATAAACAATCCAACTACACCCGTGTCCCTAACTACCAGAAGGCCATCGACACCAACAACCTCCGAACTCTTTTACGTGCCCTCGGCGAGGGCGGTACTACACCGCGTCGCAGGACAGCTATATCGCCCAGTACCGTTCCATCTGCCAAGCCTATCCGCTCGTTGCGCAGCTCGATCCATGACCGCAGAGGAGTTCAAGAATCGGTACTCCGGCACCACCCTCATTCCCGGTGGCGGGCAGGACTACCAGAGCGCCGACCAGTGGCAGAAGGATATCGTGAATGCCTGCTCGCAGACTCCGTGGCCGGGAGCCAACCTTTGCGCCACATGGACAACAAGGGTCTATGCAAGAGCCGGTCATCCCGTCGGCGGCAACGGCAATACGCAGCTCGGCAATCAGGGATACGGTGCCAATTACAGCCAGAAACGCGCCACCACCGACCTCTCCCAGATAAAGGTAGGAATGCTCATCTCCGCCCAATACGGCTCCAACACCCCCGCCGGTAACGCTTACGGGCACGTCGGCATCTATATCGGTGACGGCAAGGTCATGGATAGCATTTACTCCGGTCTGCGCACCATCTCCCTGTCCGATTGGGTTTCCCAAAACGGAAGAGGATGGGTTGTCTGCGGCTATCCATGGGACTGGCGATAGGAAACCAGAAAGGATACCTGCTATGAAGAAACTGAAAGCATGGATGACGGAACACAAGAAGTTTTCCGTCATCGCCCTGTGCCTGCTCCTGATGTTCACCTGCGGCTCTGCCATGAGCGCCATCAACGTGTCGCATCACCGCGCGGAAACTGCAAAGGAGCAGCACGCAGGAAATAACACGGACACTACCACAGCCGCTGAGAAGAAGACGAAGGAGGAAACCGGGAAAGTGGAGCTTACCGATGCCCAGAAGGAAATCATCAAGGGATACGATACCGATGCCAAGGAACTCATCGACACCCTCTCCTCTTCCGTCTGGTCGGTAAGCGAGGGGCGCTACACCCTCAAGTTTGCCGATGACTCCTACGTGGAAACGGTGAACGGAACTCCGACCGTCCATAGTTACGCCATCTCCCGCGTGGAAAAGACCTCCGATGGGTACGGCGGCTATCTCTATACCATCGTCTTCGAGACCGATACCGGCACCCATATCGTGACCTACACGGACGGCAGTGGCGCTGCGGTGAACTCCGATTCTAAGACCCCCGGTGAGAACACCATCTCCACCCTTACAAGCTCTACGATGTTCGCTCAGAAAAAACACCGCATACGAGCGTGCCGAAGCGGTCACAAACATTACCGTGAAGGGCATGAACAGCGAGGTCACGAAACTCTTCGGCGGGGATGAGAAGGCCGTCATCACCGCCCTCTCCAAGTGGTGCGCCGTCCATTACCCTTCTGTCACCGAGCTACATGGCAGACAGTCGTGAACCTCGACTATGAGAACGGGGTCATCACCACGGACTTCAAGCTCAACGACACAAACTCTGTTCCATCACCTGCGTTTACGAGCAGTCCACGGGCGAGTTCTCCTTCGAGGGCTAGGGCAGCATCGCCATGCAGGCAGAAAGGAATCTCTATGAATGAACAACTGACTTTACAATCCACACAGCATGAGGAGACGAAGACGGTTCCCCTGCGCAGGAGAAAGGCTTGTCTCGCGGGCACATTCGCGCTCTTCGCTGCCTGCGCACTCGTGCTCCTCATTCCCCATCCGGCCTATGCGGGTATCATCGGGGACTTCCTTGATATCCCCAACATGATTAAAACGTGGCTTCTGCAAATCGCTGCCACGCTCTTCAATACCTATTTCGGTGTCATCAACCAGACGCTTGATGCGAAGTTCATTTCCGGACCGTTCAACGAGCTTTTCGGTACAACCGAGCCGTATGGCGTGGTAAAAGACTTCTATCAGGCCGGGGTCATCCCCGTTGCCCATGCCATCCTAGGTCTCTTCATGCTGATGCAACTCATCAAGATTAGCCAGCGCATCGACGCGACGAGCACCCTTCCCGCCGTGAAGGATATCGTATTCCTCGTGGTGACCTACTGCATCCTCAGCTACTTCATCGACAACGCCCTCGACCTCGTTTCCGCCATCTACAGCATCTTCAACGACCTCGTTGGTAACGTGTCGGACAAGCTGCAATCGAAAAACTGGTATGAACCCGGAATCGAGATGACCAAGGACGATGCGGCCGATGCCACGTTCGGCGGATGCTTCCTCCTTTTGATTTTCGGACTCATTTCATGGGCGGTCGGACTCGTTTTTTATGCGGTCTCAATGGTCGTTGCCCTCGGCCGTTCCGTTCAGCTCTATGTCTATGCCGCCTTCTCTCCGATTCCCATTTCCCTTCTCGGCTTCGAGGAGACGAAGCAAATCGGAATCGGTTACCTCAAGAACTTTGCGGCAGCAGCCCTCGCAGGCGTGGTCATGGTTCTTATCCTCTACCTCTACCCGCATCTTGTGACCGCCCTCGCGGTTTCCGGCGGATTGGGAAAGGCTGAGATGCTTGGTCTCGCACAGGGCGTAGAAACATTCGACTCGTTCGGTGTCATCATCAAGACTATCGCCGTTCTCATCACGACCATGATGGGGCTTGTAAAGTCCGGCTCTTGGGCAAAGGAAATCCTTGGCGCATAAACGCTTACCGAAAACCTGCTACCACTCACCGAAGGGGCGTGCCGAAACCGGTGCGCCCCTTCCCCTTAATAAGTTATTATTGGGAGCCAAGCATCGGCTTCCGATGGAAAGGAACGCGCTATGGCATACGACACTACGGAAGCAGTGGCTAAGTTTCTGTCCGGCTTCCAGATGGAGATTACGAACCGGGAAAGGGACACCGTTGCCCCAGACTACTACGTGAAATACTCGCTCACCCTCTCCAAAGGCGGAAAGGACTTCTCCACCACCTTCGTATCTGACCCGAGGGCTTTTGGGGAGCCGACTGTCACGCAGGTCTTCTCCGCCCTCGCAGACGATGCCCTCACCTCACGACTTCACCACCGGCAAATGGCGTGTGCATCTTATCTACCCCGGAGAGCGTTACGGTCTCGATGGTTGCCTGACCTATGAGCTAAATGCTTACTCTGGCGCACCTGCCGCCGTCCATCGCGCGTCCTACCCCCCTTGTGGAGTTCTACGATACCTCGCAGGATGCCGCACGCTTCCCGGGCGGTCAGTTCGTCTCTCGCTACTACATGACCGACCTGCTTGAGGACGATTCCATTGCCGTCTCCATCGACACGATGCTCAAGAACGGGAACCCGTTCTCCCTTGATGGCGGCATCCCCGCTTGGACGGTTGAAGGCGATGGCCTTGCAAAGGTGAACGACTTTCTCAAGAAAAGCTGCATGGAGTTCTGCGGCTCCCTTCCCGGTGACGATAGGGGTGAGGACGGCTATTCCCTTTCGGGGGAAGCAAGAGATGCTGCCACCTCCCGCAATGGTTTGAACGAGAACCGGAAATCCGTTGCGGAGATGATTCAGGAATGTTTCGATTCCATCGAGAACAACGGAGATGCCATTTAGCATGAAGCGTAAGAAGAAGACAAAGGGCTTTAACTATTTCTGCCCACGCGAGTTCACTACCGGCAGGTGGCGCGTGCATCTCGTCTATCCCGGTGAACCCCGCGCGGATGGCGGCTTACCAAAAAGCGAGAATGAAAATCCCCCCTGCGGTGACACGATGGTCGAGTTCTACGATACCGAGGATAACGGGCAGTTCGTAGCCAGTTTCCACATGAACACCCTGCTCGGCTACCCTTGGAACGGAATGGTCGGTGCCGACCTCGACGGCCTTGAAGCGTATGGATTCGCTTATCCACTCAGCACACAAGCCGCGACCGACTGGCTTGAGGGCGATGACCTTGCGAAGGTGAATGCTTTCCTCAAGGAGACCTGCAAGGAGGTCTTCGGCATCCTGCCCGGTGCGGACGATGGCGGCTACTCCCTTTCGGGGGAAGCGAAAGAAGCCGCCCTCTCGCGCTTCGCTCTCCCGGAGAACAGAAAAGCCGCCCTCAATATGATTCGGAAACTGAATGAGTCGAGAGACAGCAACGACAACGCCCTTTAGGCGTTTTTGGCAAGAAAGGAGAAATGAACATGGCAGAAGATTTCGGTGACAGCACGGGAAGCGGTCTTGTGAATACCGCCAAGCAGGCCGCAAAAGAGGCCGTTCAGGCCGTCGTGACAAAGGGTGCGGGCATCGGAGGAAAGGGCGGTGGCGGCATCTCCCTCTCCGGGGAAGCCAAGGACATGATGGCAGCTTCCAAACAGCTTGCAGGCGCATCTGCCGCACCTTCCCGCGAGCATCTGGTCGCAAAGCCCGACCTCTCCCGTTAGATAGAACCACAGAAAGCCAGCAAACCACACAACTAGAAACACAGAAAAGGATGATTGCCATGCCAGATAACGACTTCTGGATTGGGCAGGAGCAGATTCCCGTTGACCTCTCCCTCCTGCTCACCTACTCCAACGATGAGGACTATTGGTACGTTCCGGGGGAGTATGCGCTCAGGGTCTATACCGTCGATACCCTGAACACCAACTTCGCCCGCCCCTGCTTCGCGCTCGGTGAGCGCACGTCCGACCCGGAGATGGAGGATGCTTCCGGTGCTATCGAGAACACCCTCCACGAACTTCTCGATTCCGGTGCGACCCCCGAGGACGTGTACCGCATCATGGGACTCGTTAAGGAGAGCGAGCTTTCCCCCGAGACCAAGGAAGCTGACAGCTATCTTCCCATCGACCTCGGCTATTGCATCGACGGAAATATCGTCTCCTATGAAGCGGTACCGGAGGGCGTTGCGACGGTGCCTGAAAACGTAGACTACCCCCGTTACGCGGAAGCGATGGAGAGCCATGTGCCGCTTCCCATCGCTACGCAGATTGCTAAACATGATTTCTCTCACAGGCAGGCGGATATCCTCATGGAAGCCGCCCGCAGCCCGCACGTCTCGTCAGAGACGCTTGAGACGATAGCCGACAAGACCCTTTCGTCCGGTAAGATGCGCGGTCTTCTGGATATCGCTTCTGTCGGCAAGAACCCCCTCGATTTTCGCAATATGGACGAGCAGACACTTAAGGCGGCTGTTTCCGTGCTGTTCCACGGCGGCAAAGACCTCCCCGTGACGGAGCTTGACCTTGCGCAGCTGCGTTTGGTAGACCTCGCGCTGATGGACGGGGCTTCCCCCGCCGAAGCCATGCGTGCAGCCGAGAAGTCTACATCCGCCGAGCCGGAAGCGACTGCCGCATCTCTCGCATCCGAAGCCCGCGACGCGAAGGCTGCTCGCACCGAACTCGATAGCCAGTCGGAGACGAAGGATGCCCCGACACGCTCGGAACAGGCGGACACGTCCCTGTAGCGGAACTGCTTCATAAGAAAGGAGGAATGCCTATGGCACCGGTCGGAAAAAACATTCGACCCGGAAACCGTTACCGACAAACAGCTTGTTCAGTACGAACAGGCCATCGACCGTGGCCTAACCGAAGCCGACGCGATGCGCCTGACCGAGCACGAGTACAACGGCTTTCAGGCCAATGCCATCATCGCCGCCGCGCTGAATCCGGCGGTGGGAGAAGACGTGCTGGATGCGCTCGCGACCCCCAAGTACACCGCAGCCAGATGACGGCCATTGCGAAAATCGCTATCAGGGGCGGAGACTTCGCACGCTTCCTAGACCCGCAGATGGACGCACGGCGCATGGAAGCCGCCTATCTGGTCGTGGCGCACGGGGGGAGCGATTTGCCTGTGGAACGTCTCTCCCGCTCCCAGCTGCTCACCATCAACAACATCCTTCTGCAAGGCCATATCCCCTATGAGACCGTCCGCGCCATCGCGAAGCCCGCGTTTACCCCTGAGAGCATGGAGGTCATCGCCGCCGCCATGGAAAACGCAGGTCATGCCCCCTATACCGGTGAGCAATCGCTGACCGAAGCGCAGGTGGCGCGTATCATGAACCCGGACTACAGGCCGGAGCAGCAAATCGCGCTTCTTGCCGCCATGCGCGGGCAGACCCCGGTTGCAGACCTGAGCGATGCGGACTTTGCAGGGCTGTTCCCGGCTTCCCTCTCCGTAGAGCAGATGAGCGCCTGTGCTATGCCGTGAACCGGTGCGGGTATAACGCGCCGCTTCTCATGATGACCATGCAGGCGTGCGCGGACATGAACGCGCAACAGCTCATGGCCGTCTTCGATGCAACGGCGGCAGAGTTTTCCGATGCCACTATGGCAAAGGTCTCCACAATCCTTATGCACACCCCAGCCCTTACCTCCCAGCAGATGCGCTATCTGCTCGCGGAAGCTAGGGACGGCACCCCGTTTCAAGCTCTGGAATCCATGAAGGATTATCTGCTGGCACAGGCGGAACCCGAGAAGGCACAAGTTACCGAAACCGGTGTCAAGTCCGAATCCCATGACATGGCATCCGGTAAGGAAGCGCTTGCGGAGCGGGCGGGACTCGATGGCACCCCGAAAATCAATCAGAACAAGGAGATGGAATAGATGTTTAACAACATATCGAATCCCAAATGGTTCGGCGATTGGAGCCGTTTGGAAGATGAATATCTCGACAACAACTTTACGGAGATTCAAGACAACTTCGCTTTCTCAAAGAGGAAAAAACCAATGGACTTTTGGTGCCATCCGGTCAGTCTGGCTACCGCATTTCCAGTCCGCGACCCGGAGACCGGACATGCCACCGGCGCTTGGAAGGTGGCCTGCGAGTCCATCGACCTTGACGAGGTGCCGCTTTCCGATATCGCGGACATGATTTCCTGCTTTGGCAGCAAGACCATAACCGATTTCCGGCTGTACAACAGGGAAGTCGATATCACCCCATGGCAGCAAGCCCTCGGCGAGCTTTTACTGCGCGGGCGCGTACAGAAGGACGATTACCCATGGATACAGTGCCCCAACTCCGACTCCGCCTTGAACATGATGAACATGGTCATGGGTGCGAACTTGCCAAAGGACTTCTTCGATGATTGCACCCTTGGCGATGAGGAATATGGATGCGGCGAGGAAGCACATGAAATGGCTTCTGCACGGAAGGAAATCGACACCCAGACGGAGACCAAGGATGAACCGGAAGTTGACCCGGACAAGGAGGTGAAATAGATGACTGATAATTTCAAGGAGAGTAGGTTCCCTGTTCGGCAGGGAAGGCTCGGGCGCAGGCTTCGCCAAACAGACGGATAAGGAATCCTTCACCTATGCCTTCGCTTGGCCGGAGGGGGATACTTGGGCAACCCTCACCGGATATCTGAATTTCGATGAGCAACCGGAGGAGTACGTGCGCCGCGTGCTGCAAGATGGCGGATTCCGCTCCGATTGGGCAACCCGGACTACGACCCCATCGGTGATTTCAAGGAGACAGCCGGTGACGAATATCGGATTCCTCTCCTGAAAGTCCTGCTCCGGGAGCAGCTGGAAAGCCGCTACGAGGTCGCAAACCATTTTTCGACGATGAACCGCGCCCGCGTGGAGCTTTCCGCCTTTATCCAGAATGAGGGCGGCGCACCGCTTCCCGAAGACGCACTGGGTACTCCCGAAGAGCAGGGTATCCGTGCCATGCTCATCGCCACCGGCGAACCTCCGCGCGAGGTGACCCTTCTGCCGGATAAAAAACGGCTCCACCTTGAAATCGCTGCAAGCACTGGTGGGTGGAAATATCGAGACTTTCGATATCGCTTTCGGCGAGGAGGTTCCCCTTTACGTGAACAAGGAGTGTCTGTTCACCTGCCCGCCAAACCGTGCCATCTTCGCCACCGAGGAGATGGCAAAAGCCGGGTATCTCTCCCAGTTCGATTACTCGAAGGTCGTGAAGATGGGGGACTTCTACACCGTCCTGAACGGCGATATCGTAGCCGTGGGCTTCGACCCGGAGACGGGGGAGAGCCGGTCGCTCACGAATGGGGAGACTGCCCGCGTGGAAGGTTACTTCACCGTTATCAGTAAACCCGGAAGCGGGGCGAAGGCTGTCGATGATATCCGGCACGGTATCACTCCGGGCGGCTACGACATTTCCGTGGAGATTCACGACTGCACCTCCGGCAGGAACGCGCTCGCGGCGGATGCGCCTGCAATGGATGCGCCCGGAAAGGATGACCAGAACATCGAATAGAACCCAAAGTGACAAAAAATTGAAAGACAGGATGCCGCATCCCGTATGGGAGCGGCATCTCCACAAATGCGAAAAAGAACGGGAGGTGCGAATGATGAAAGCAGAAAAAAGGCTCCGAGATTATCACGACCATCTGCGAGTACGAGAACTCCGTGGCAATGCCGGATAATGAACGCCTAACCTATCTCGACACGTGCGGCATCGCCCGCCTTAAGGATGGGAACGGAAATGTAAAAGCACAAGAAGCCTATGCAAACAGATGCAGCGAGTACCTGCGGTTCGGACACGAAGTTGACCTTGCCGCCTGCGGCGTATACAGCCCCCTACGATGCCCTGAAAGTCTGCGACACGCCGGAGATATTCTTGAAGACCGGGTTCGAGCAGCGCCCCATGCTCTACACGCAGAAGCATCTCTTTCAGGCTCTCACACCGAAATCCGATTACAACCCCCACCGGCACGGCTTCTCCATCGAACAGGTAAAGCGTTTCCCGAGCTCTTGCTTCCCCGGTGGTTCTCGCCAACAGCCCGACCAGGGACGATGTTCTGCTTGCCATCCTTCTCGCGACCGATGCCTACGACACCCCGCTCATCGCGGGCATCAAGCCGGACGGCACGGGAAACTACGGGGAGCGCGAAGTTGAGACGAATATGGTTTTGAGCGTCTACAGCAGGCAAAACCTCATCCGTTACTTCGCCCTGTTACGGGATATGAATGCCTTCGTGTTCGTAAGCGGCAGGAAAATCGAAGCGCTCGAAGACCTATCCGGGCTTCTGCTTGCGGGGAAATTGCTCCGGTCTCGATATTGACAGGATTCTGCAACGCCCGAAGTGCCTTGGATAGATACGCAGGCCGTTAACGATTACCGGCTGGATAGGGGATATTAACCTTCGCCCCTTGAATGAAGCAGAAAGGAGAAAACCATATGAGCAAATTAGTCATCGCGGAGAAGCCGATGCTCGCCCGCGATATCGCCCGCGCCATCACGGGAAAAGAGGTGTCCGAAAGCGCCCACCTTCCCATCTCGGGAAACGGCTACACGGTCTGTGCCTGCGCCGGTCACCTTTTGGAACTGGTAAAACCGGATACCATCGACCCAAAATGGGGAATGCCTTGGAGCCTTGATGTACTCCCTATCGAGGTTCACGACTGGCCGAAGGAACCGGCGGTCGATAAGAAGACCGGAGAGAGCAAGAAGCCCCTCATAGACCAGATTGCGGGACTCCTTAAAACTTGCGATTCCGTCATCGCCGCCGGTGACCCGGACGATGAGGGGCAGCTTATCGTGGACGAGCTTTTGGATTACCTCGGCTACGCCGGGTAAGGTCGAGCGCGTCTACGTGAATGACAACATCGAGAAGAACATCGTGAGGGCGTTCGACAAGCTCGTGCCCAACGACTCCTGCCGGGGTGCCGGGAACGCCGCCTATGCCCGACAGATGGCGGATATGTGCTTCGGCGTGAACGAGACGAGACTCGCCACCAAGCGTCTCGACGGCCTGTTCACCGTCGGACGCGTGCAGACACCGACGCTGGGGCTTGTGGTGAAACGCGACGAAGCCATCGCCCACCACGTCACCCGAAAGTTCTACGAGCTGTTTGCAAGCGGTGATTCGGATGCCGGAGAACTCACCTTCAAGTATCTGCCGGGAAAGGAGCTGCTTGCCGGTGAGAAGCATCTGTTCGAGCGGCATACGCTGGAAGCCCTTAAGGAAAAGCTCGACGGACGCGACCTGCACTTTGAAACGACCGTATCGAAAAAGCAGGAGAACCCGCCGCTTCCCTACAACTTGACCGTGCTGCTTTCCGACATGAGCGAGCGCTTCGGCTTCACTGCCGCCGAGACTCAGCAAATCACGCAGGATTTGCGTGATAAGTACAAAGCCATCACCTACAACCGCTCCGATTCCCAATACCTCAAGGAAGAGCACCGAGAGCAGGCACCGGCAGTCCTTGCGCAGGCGATGAAGAATCTCGGCGTGCGCTGGCCTTTGGATTACCGGCTCCACTCCAAGGCGTTCAACGATGGGAACGTGACCGCCCACCACGGCATCATCCCGCAGGAAGCGGATGCGCCCGTGTCCGCGATGGAACCGGACGAAGCCAAGGTCTACACCGCCATCTGCGAGCGCTATGCGATGCAATTTCTTCCTCCCGCCGTGTACGACGTGAGCGAGAGCACGGTAAGCGTGGACGGCGGAACGCTTAAGCTCACAGCGAAGCGCCTTTCGGACGCGGGGTTCACGGCTGTCTTCCCGAACGTCTCGAACAGCCGTGTCAGAGAGGATTCCGATTCGGGGAACCCATGGGTTCCCGCAGGAAGCCACACCCTTGCCGGTATCTCCTGCTCAATCACGGAAGGGGAGACCACCCCGCCCGCACCCTATACGGAGGGCACCCTCATCACAGACATGGCATCCATCGCGAAGTACGTCAAAGACCCGGAAATCCGGGAAATCCTTAAGCGTAAGGATGACGGCAAGAAGGGCGAACACGGCGGTATCGGAACGACGGCCACCCGCTCCTCCATCATCGAGGGTCTGAAAACCCGTGGCTACCTTGAGGAACGAAAGGGAAAGGTTCGAGCGACCGATAAGGCCAAGGCGTTCTACGCACTCCTCCCGCCGGAGATTCGCGGTGCGGACGTGACCGCAAGATGGTGGCTCATCCAACAGGATATCGCAGACGGTAAGGCGGACGTGAACGCCCTGCAAGATTCCGTCATCGAGGTCTTCAATCACCACCGCGAGACCGCCTACGTGGGCGCATCCATCGCAGGTACCGGAAAGACCGTAGTGGGCAAGTGTCCGAGGTGCGGCAAGGACGTTATAAAGACCGGCTCCATCTACGCCTGCTCCTCCATCAAGAACGAGAAGCAGGAAGACGGCACTTGGAAGGAGGTCGCGGGCTGCGGGTTCAAGCTGTTCGGCTTCTGCACCAAGAAGTTCACCGAGAAGCAGGCCGCATCCCTTCTTGACGGGAAGGCGGTCTCGCTAAGGGGCTGCAAGTCCAAGGCCGGAAAGACCTTCGACTGCACAGTCGTTCTTCAAAAGGACGGGTCGGTAGAACCCATTTTCACACCGAGAAAACCCACGAAGAAAGGCCGCAGGTAGCGGCAGAAAGGAAGGAATGACATGGCAACACTCCTATCACCGGATATGCTTCCCGAGGATATTCGGAACATGGATTTCGGGCAGGCTTCCATGCCCCACGCGCCAGAAGCCCAGACCCCGGAAGTGCCCTACGATACGACCACATCCGCACCAGACCGCCCTGCCATACCGCTCTCCCCGGACATGCTTTCCGGGAACCTGCGAGGAAACGACAGTGAGAAATCGGGCATCGAGTTCTCCTTCGATGCTTTCGGATATACCCAGCAGGTCGAGCTTGTACAGGAGTCCTATGCGGACGGAAACCTTGCAGTGACCGCCTATCTCTCCGACCCAACCGACGAATCGTTCGGACAGCCTTGGAGCAGCGTCACCGTGAACTTCGGTTCCCCGCTGCAACAGGACGCGACCGTTTTCCTCGACACCAATAACATGGGAGAAGCGATGCTCTCGAAAATCTCCCAGCTCGGAGCCTTCACCGGCCAGTTCATGCGTTCGGGATTCTGCTCCTACCCGGCCTTCACCTTCGATACCGAAGTCATGGGCAACATGCGCGATTTAAACGAGTTCGCATCGGCAGACCACAGCAGCCTTGCCAAAATGCAGGATGCGTGCCGCGCGGCGCTCGAAAACGTATACGGCAGCGAGTTCACGGATGCCTTGGAAAGCGGTTACGACCTGAACGCCGAATCCCATGACTGGCGCTTCCGGGAGCGCAGTCCTCGAAACCTGCGATACGACCCGCACGGAACAACCCATGAACCATGTGAAGGGGGTGCGATAGGCATGAGCCGCTTTCACTCGAACCGGACTTGCATCCGTTCGCCGACAGCTATCCCAAGCAGCCAAAACACACCATTGTGCTAAAATCGGGTACCGTATACACACCGCGCGGGACTACCCGTTCCGCACAGACAGAAAGGATGAAAAACATGCCCAAGAAGACACCGGAGCCAGAGCAGGCTCCCAAGGCAGACAACTACGCCAAAATCAACATGCCCGCCGCCTTCCTCACGCCCCACGACATTCAGACAAGCGATGGGCGCACCTTCGAGAAGTGCTTCGTTTCCTTCCCCAAGGGGACGAAGGTGAACGGCATCGACGTGAGCGGCTTCTCAACCGATGTGTTTCTCTCCGACTACATGAAGAAGGACATGCTTGAGAAGGTACGCGCCACGGTCTCGTTCAAGAAGGACGAACCGGTGCCCATCTGGACGGGGAAGAAGGACGATGCCGAGCACCCGTATCAGCGCTACGAGGTGAAGGCCACCGACCTCACCCACGCACTCAAGGTGGCGCAGGATGCCTATAAGGCCGGAAAAGCCGCAGAGCGTGCCGCCGCCAAGGACGGCGTGAGCCTTGCGGGGGAAGCACGCGACATGGAGACCGGGAAGGACGCGCTCGCAGGCGATGACCCCGCCAAGTCCACCAAGTCGCGAACCGGGCAGGATATCGCCCAGTAGTACAGAGGAAAGAGGTGACAGTTCATGGTAATCGAGGTGCTCTACAAGTCCTTCCGCTACGAGAAGTTCGACTCGTCTGCCCAGACGAACTCCGAGCCGTTCCGCGCGAAGGGAACGAACATCCTTACCGACTGGAACCTCTACCTCGGTGCCCTTGAGGAAAACGGCATCATTCTCGCAGAGCACTGGTATGACGGAAATCCGCAGCACGCAGGCGGACAGGTGACCCTTGAGGGCACCAAGGTTCCCGCCGCCACCCGTCAGGTCGGGAGCGCCATGCTCCTCGTCTCGCCAGATGAGCTGGACGATGTAGTCTGGCTCAAGAAGGACGGCGAAAAGCTCCTGTGGCGGGAGGGCGATGAGCTGATAAACGGCGAGCGGTTCTTCGCCATGGAGCAGCTGTGTTACTCCGATGCCACAGTGCAATCCATCAACCGTCGCGCCATCGCCGTGTTCGACTACTTGAAACATGCGCACCCGACATACTCGGATGATGAGATTGCCCGCATCATGGGCTACACCCGAATCCGCCATCGAGCGCATCCGCGATGCAGAAATCTCTCAGGACGAGGGCTTCGCAGACGATGATGGGGAAGGGCAAAACGAGGAAAACAATACCGGGGCTATCGGCAGATATGACTTCGGTTAGAGATAGAACGCAACGAGAAACGCAGTTCAAACGAACCACCAACGAAGCTACAGAAAACCACGCAAACAAGGAAGGAGAAAAGAACACATGAAGATTCTCGGACGAATCAAGAAATCTAAGGTGCTCACTGCGGTCATGACCGCAGTGCTCATCTTCCAATCGGCCTGCCCCACCGGGCTTGCCTATGCCGCGCAGAAATCGGGTGTTAGCGCCTATTCTGCCGGTCAGACCATCGACCAAGCACTCGGTGCCACCAAGACGGTCGAGTCCGTGCTCTCCCAGCACGAGAACGACGAGTATTACCTCACCACGCCATACGGCAACAAAGGGCCTCATGGCGAGGGCGGCGCAATCGACACTTGGGACTGCTGGAAACCGAAGGGCGAGTACGGTAGCGGTGCCTATATGAACTGCACCGGTTTTGTGGTTGCCGTCCTTCGTGCCTGTGGAGCGGATACATCCATCATCGGAAACTATACCGCCAATGACGGCTACAACAGGGGTAACGAGACGAACGCATCTAAATGGGATGAGTATTGTCGCGACAACAATGCCGTCAGCTACACGTTCAGCTCCAAAGAGCAGATGCTCGCGTCCGGTATCCTTGAGAAGGGCGATATCATCTACATGGAGCCGGTGGACTGGAATCACAGCAATTCAGACTGCCATATCGGCTTCTTCTGGGGCGGCAGCAGCTCGGAAGACCTTTTCTGGCACTCTTCCAGCCACGCGGACGGAATTGTAAAGGGCTATTTCCCGAACTCCGCAGGCGGCAACGTGATTTCCAAAATCACGCCCAAGTATCCCGTTCGCTACTACCGTGTCATCAAGACGTTGCACAAGGGATATCTGACGCTGCATAAGGACTCCTCAAATAAGACCCTTACCGACACCAATGGCTGCTACTCCCTCGCAGGTGCCGAATATGGGGTCTACACTGACTCCAACTGCTCGAACAAGGTAGCAACCCTCACGACAGACGAAAGCGGGAATGCGAATATCGTCTCGCTCACCCCCGGACGCTACTACGTGAAGGAAACCAAGGCTCCCAAGGGATATTTCACCGATTCGCAGGTTTACACCGCAGATGTTTCCGGAGCGAATCGGGAGTCTTCGCCTGTGAAGCTCTCGGTCAGCGACAATCCTGCAAATGACCCTATGGCTATGCTCCTTGGTAAATACGACGGCCAGAAGACCTAATAACGGCGCGGGCAACCTCCCGCAGGGTTCCGCCACCCTTGCAGGTGCCGAGTTCACCGTCGATTACTATGCCACCCTTGACTACAAGAGCTACGATGACCTTAAGAACGCCGACGTGAAGCCGACGCGTTCTTGGACGTTCAAGACGAACGAAAACGGAATCGCCAACTTCAAGGCCGACGATTTTGTTTCCGGCGATACCTTCTACTACAACTCTAATAACGACCCGTGCATCCCGCGCGGCACTGTCGTCATTCGTGAGACCAAGGCACCCGCAGGCTATGTGAAGTCCGACGATGTGTCTTTCCAGAAGATTCAGGAGAATCCGACCACAGGTGCCGTTCGTACTTACAACGTCCCGAAGGTTGCCGAGCAGGTCTACCGCTCCGATATCGAGTTCACGAAAAAAGGCCGATAACGGTTCCGCGCACCTCGCCGGTGTACCCTTCAAGGTGACCTCCCTCACCACCGGTGAGTCCCATATCGCCGTGACCGACGAGAACGGCTATTTCAGCTCCGCGTCCTCTTGGAACGCGCATGACTCGAACACCAACGCAAACGATTGGGCGCTGACCGCAAGCGGCACCATCGACAGCACGAAGCTCGATGCTAACGCCGGTTTCTGGTTCGGCAACAACAGCGTACTCGATGGGAACGGCACCACTGCCACCTCCGATGCCGTCAAGGCGGACAACAAGCTCGGTGCCCTGCCCTTTGACACCTATTCCGTCGAAGAGCTTCGCTGCTCCGCTAATGAGGGCTATGCTCTCATCAACACGACTGTTACCGTGACCCGTGATGCCAAGACCATCGACCTCGGCACCTTCGATGACCCTGAGCCTGAAATCCACACCACCGCCTACGACGCTTCTGATAGCGACCATTACGTCGGAGTCGGCACCGTCAAGATTTCCGACAAGGTAGAGTACAGCCATCTCGTCGCGGGTAAGACCTACACCGTCATCGGTGAGCTGCATGATGCCGCTACCGGCGATGCCGTCACGGTTAACGGTCAGGCTATCACTGCCGAGAAGACCTTCACGGCTGAGGACTCCGCAGGTTCCGTCACGCTTGACTACGCTTTCGATTCCTACGACCTCAAGGGGAAGACCCTCGTGGTCTATGAGACGCTTACCGATGCAAAGGGTGCGAAGCTCGCCGAGCATAGGGATAAATCCGACGTTTCCCAGCAGGTGACCGTGCTCACGCCGAAGCTCTCGACAAGCGCCGTGGGCGATGCGGACAATAGCAAGTCCGTCACCGCTGAGGATGATGTTACCGTTACCGATTATGTCCGTTACACCGGGCTTACCGCCGGGCAGACCTACACGCTCACGGGAACCCTTATGGACAAGTCCACCAAGAAGGCTTTCATGGATGCCGACGGCACCCCCGTCACCGCGACTGCGGAGTTCACGGCGGAAGCCGAAAGCGGTACCACGACCGTGACATTCACCTTCGATGCCAGCGGCATCAAGACCGGCACCAAGCTCGTCGCCTTCGAGACTGTTGCCACGAACGGTATCGAGATTGCCGACCACAAGGATATCAACGACATTGACCAGACCGTTACCGTGAAGGCTCCCGTTATCGGCACCACCGCCGTCGATGCTGCCGACGGTGACAAGACGGTCACGGGTGAGGAAAATGTCGCTGTCCGCGATACTGTCCACTACAACAACGTGACCCCCGGTAAGACCTACAAGGTCACCGGTACCCTCTATGAGAAGGTTCTTGACAAGAACGGAAAGGTCACGAAGAAGGTATTCAAAGACAAGAACGGTACCCCCGTCACTGCGGAAGCAAACTTCACCGCAGAGGACTCCTACGGAAACGTCGATGTGACCTTCTACTTCGATGGCAGTTCGCTCAAGGAAGGTACCTCTCTCGTTGCCTTCGAGTCCCTGTCCCACAACGACAAGGAGATTGCTTCCCATGCCGACGTGAATGATTCCGGCCAGACTGTCATCATCACGAAGCCCAAGCTCTCCACTACCGCAACGGATGCCCTTGATGGTGATAAGAACCTCATCGGCGAGGATAATGCCACCATCGTCGATACCGTCCATTACATGAACGTGACTCCCGGCAAGACCTACAAGGTTTCCGGCACCCTCTACGAGAAGGTCACCGACAAGGACGGCAAGGTCTCCAAGAAGCAGCTCCTCGATGCCGACGGCAACCCCGTCACCGCCGAGACCGAGTTCGTTCCCGAGGACACCTACGGCACCGTCGATGTAACCTTCACTTTCGATGGGTCGCTTCTGAAGGACAACACACCGGTGGTCGCTTTCGAGTCCCTGTCCTACAAGGGCAAGGAGATTGCTTCCCATAGCGATATCGAGGATGAAGACCAGACGGTCACCATGCACACCTCCGAGATTGGTACCACAGCCACAGACAAGCTCGATGGTGACAAGACCGTCATCGCCGATGCCGAGTCCACCGTCACCGACAAGGTGGAGTACGACCATGTGCTCACCGGCAAGGCTTACACCATGGCCGGTATCCTGATGGATGCAAAGACCGGTCTTCCCGTACTGACCGGCGAAGGCGCGAAGAAGTATACCGAGGATGACCTCATCAAGTTCACCTCCGGCCTGATGAACGTGCTTGGCTTCCAGTCGAACACCTACTCCATCAAGGTTAAGGACAAGGACTGGGGCAACGGTGCCGCCATCGTGAAGAACGCGGACGGTTCCTACACCTATGATGCCTCCGAGCGCACTGAGAACGCGGACGGCACTTGTACTGTCAAGACCGACACCCAGACTCTCACTGAGCAGGAGGACGGCACTTGGAAGCTCACCGGTCAGGAGGGAAGCGGCAGCGGCTCCGCAGACGGCGGCACAAGCTCCGTCCGTAATATCGAGGAGACTTACAAGGCCGATGAGGTCGAGGTCACCGATAACGGTATCGACTGGTCAAACGCAAAGAAGCTCCCGACCGCTTCCATCGACCTCGCCAAGGTCAAGGCATATGCCGAGGAGAACAAAGACCTCCTCTCCTGCCTTGTCTACAAGACGGCGGAGTTCACCCCTGAGAAGGAGTCCGGTTCCATCGACATGGACTACACCTTCAACTCCAACGACGTTATCGACCGCCTGTCCGGCGAGACCAAGAACCTCGTGGTCTTCGAGGTCATGTTCAAGGGCAGCATCGAGAACGCTTCCGATGAGACTCCCGTTTCCATCGTCGCGAGCGAATGCGATAAGGACAACGAGGGACAGACGGTGAAGCTCGCCCCGAGTACCATCGGTACCACCGCGACCGACAAGTCCGACGGTGACCATGAACTGATGGCTGGCAAGGATGCTGTCATCACTGACGAGGTGAAGTACGAGGGTCTTATCCCCGGCAAGGAGTACACGCTCCATGCAACGCTCATGGGATAAGAAGACCGGCGAGCCTTTGAAGGTTGCCGATAAGGGCGTGACCGCCGAACTCAAGTTCACGCCGAACAGTGAGAGCGGCACGGTCTCCATCGACCTCGGCGAGTTCGATGCAACCTCCCTCGACGGTCATACACTGGTTGTCTTCGAGGAGCTGACCAAACAGAGCGATATCGACGGCAAGACCACGGACGTTACCGTGGCGGAGCATAAGGATATCAACGACGAGGGACAGTCCGTGACCGTCACCTCGACCCCGGCACGGCTCCACCTACGGAAAGACCGGCGTTGACATGACGAACATCGCCATCGCCATCGGCATCCTCCTGATTGCCGCAGGCTGCGCGACCGCTTACGGCATCAAGAGCCGCAAGACCACCAAGGGCGATGCGGACGAGAGCGCAGAGGATAACACCGAAGCCTAGTGCCCGTAACGCCTGAAACCGGCAGGGTGCCGCGACACTCCGGCACCCTGCCTTCCTTTTTAATTTGAAAGGGGGATACACCCATGAAGGACGATAAAGAGAACGATATCGAGATGAACGACGGGGATTCCGCCGAAGCGCCTTCGGATGAGAACAACATGCAGGCAAACCCGGAAAGCGAGAAGAAGCCACATACCCGGAAGGTCATCGCCGCCATCTGCGGCCTTGCCCTCGTCGCGCTCATCGGCGGCGGTGCCTATTATGGCATCAGCCACCAAACCGGTGCAGATTCCAAGGCCGAATCCGTGCAGGCGAATGATTCCAAGGAAAGCGGTTCCGACGCGTCTACGAAGGACGGCTCTAAGAGCAAAGAGAAGTCTCACACCCACGACTGGTCTATCACCTACAAGACCGTCCACCATGACGCAGTGACGCACACGGAGCACGTGGCACCCGTCTATCAGAACCAGACCACCTACCATACCGTTTGCAATGAGTGCAAGCAGGTCATCGACGGCAAGGCCGATGAGCACATCAAGCAGACCGGTCACTCCGGCTACTCCACCAACGTCCCCATCACCGATGAGGTCATGGTGAGCGAGGGCTATGACAAACAGGTCACCGACACCCCGGCTTACGATGAGACGGTCATCGACAAGCTGGTCTGCACCACCTGCGGAGCGACGAAGGATGCCCCGCAGGCCACATCGGATGCCGCCAAGTAATTCAGATGGCCAGATTGGGAAATCATAACCGGAAATCCCGTGCGGCCTTTGCGGCAGCGGCGGTCTTCCTGACCGTCGCTGCCATCCTTTTCGGCGTGCTGCTTCATTTCTATCAGGACGCAAGTCCATCACCGTCACCAAACGGCACGCCGCAGGAAACCGCCACGGAAAGCGCAGGGGGTCGGGAATCCGAGTTCCCTACTGTTGATTGGGATTACTGGAAGAGTGTGAACGGGGATGTTATCGGATGGATAACCGTGCCGGGACGGATATCAACCATCCCATCCTGCAAGCCCACGCATCTGACCCGGATTACTACCTGCATCACGATATCTACCGGAACTACAACCCCTTGGGTGCGCTCTATCTCGACGCAGAATGCGAGAAGGAGGGCTTTCAAAGTCCGAATGCCGTCATCCTCGGACACAGCCTGCGTATCGGTGGTGCCATCACCTGTTTCGGAAACATCCAGAACTACAGCGATAAAACTTTCGCATCAGAGCACGCCAAGGTACTCATCCAGACACCGGAAAAGAAGATGCGCTACACCGTGCGCTTCGCGAACATCGTGAAGGGATGGGAACCGACCAAACGGACGGCGTTTGCCGGTGAATCGGATTTCCGAAGTTGGTATGATTCCTCGCGGGAATCTGCCGCCATGGTACTCGATACCGATTCCGATACCGATACCGATTCCGAACCGAATCAGGTCATCTCCCTCGTCTCCTGCTCCTATAACTTCTGGAAGCAGAACGAGCGGACGGTCGTGACCACCAGTATCGACCAAAAACAAGCGCAAACGGAAACTGTTTCGACCGAATCCCGTCAGACTGGCTCTGATGCCGAATAAGGGCAGGTTTCAATCCGTTCGCACCCACGCTACAAACGCACCGTCAAGACCCCGCAGATGCGATTCTGTGGGGTCGTTTTTCTTAGAACATGTCGGAAAAGCGGCAGCTATCGTATAATTTCAATGAGCTTTCCCGGAAAGGAGACCATGATGAAATCTAAGCAGAAGCAGACTCCTACGGAGATTATTGAGAACCAGCGTCAAGCGGTCGTTGAGAAAATCATCGAGGACATGAAGCGCGACGGGCTTCGTTGGGCAGAACCGTACCTGCCTCCCTAACACCGCACAACCCCGTCTCCGGCACCGTGTATCAGGGCGGAAACCGTGTGCATCTTGGCTTCATCGGATTCATGCGCGGCTACACAGACAACCGGTGGGCTACCTTCAACCAGATAAAGGATGCCGGTTGGCATGTGAAAAAAGGTGCCAAGTCCGCGCTCATCGAGAAATGGAAACAGTTCTCCTTCTACAAGGAAAACGAGGATACCGGTGAGAAGGAGCTTGCGGGACGCTATCCGAAGCTCGTCGGCTATTGGAACGTCTTCAATGCGGAAGATATCGAGGGCATCCCGCCTGAAAACTCCCCCGTCCACCAGAATGACCGGACAGCCATCATCGCCCAGAACCTTGAAGAATCTTCCAGATGCCCAGTCATCGAGAGCAGCAGCTACCTCGGAAGTGCCGCCTACTCTCCGGCCACAGACCGCATCCTCATCGCCCCGCGAGAGACCTTCCGCTCGGACGAAGCGTTCACCCGCGTCCTGCTGCATGAGATGACCCACTCCACTGGACACCCTTCCGCCCTCGCCCGTGAACTCGACACCCGCTTCGGAAGCCCTTCCTATGCTGAGGAAGAGCTGGTCGCGGAGCTTGGAAGCCTTTTCCTTTCCGCAGACCTCGGTATTCAGAGCACCGATTTGGAGGGCGAGTTCTACGAGAACCACGTCTCCTATCTGCAATCTTGGATGAATGCATTGGAAAACGACCCTTCCTATCTCTTCAAAGCCGCATCGAAAGCCGACCATGCGGACACCTTCATCATGGAGCGCTACGAGGAGGAACTGGGAAAGAACATTGAGATTGACGCACCGGAACTGGAAGAGGAGGTGTCGCTCGCCGGAGAGAGTCATGATATGGCAAGCGCATCCGAACACCAGCCGGAAAGCGAGATGCCGGAACCTGCCCTTGCTGCCGTCCTGTAGCCGTGTGCCCGCGCCGAAAGAGGAACATGCGTTTAATTAACGTATTGCCGTAATACTGGCATTATAGTATAATGGTAACATATGATAACAGCCATCTGGCAGAAAGGACGATAGGTATGGCAGAAATGGAAAAGAAACCTTGGCGCTTCACCATCGAGTTCGATGAGGAGAAGGCAAAAAGGAATGGCTACAACGTAGATGACCTCTACGACTGTGTGGGAAAATATGCGGAGCAAATGGGCAACGTCCGCATCGGCCTTGGCACTTGGCAGGCAAAGAACCGCAAGGTGCAGTTCGGAGCGCAGTGTCCTGTTTGCGCCGCCCTTTCTAAACAGCCTTGGGTCATGCAGAACATTAAGTCTTGGCGTACCTATGAGGATATGAATGAACCGGAGGGCGAAGACTACCTACAGGTAATCCGGGATATCAGCCCGAAACGCATTTACGACTAGTCGCATTCGTACTTAGGATTCCAGATGGAACTTGATAGGAAAGCATTTCACTTCGACCTAGACAACGAGTCTGTTAAACGCTTCTATACCGGTAAAAGGAATGCATGGTCAGATATTCAGGACTTTCTGGAATCCCATAGCTTTGAGAAGCCGCAATATTCTGGATATGAATCGGCAGAAAATATCGTCATGTCCTATCAGCGTGCTTATGGCACCATAGATGAGATGATGTACAAGTTTCCTTGGTTCCAAAAATGCGTGAAAGCGGCCACCTTCACGGAAATCGGTGAAAGCTACGATGTGAAGGAGTTTCTTGAGAATGGGATGCAACTATCACTTCCCCTCCGCCCCGACACTCGCAAGGAGCTTCACTTCGACTTGGGAATGGCTGCGCTCAGTGAGAATTACGGCTCCATCAGGCCGAATGCTTGGCGCGGCGCTTGGACGCTTATCCGCATTTTCATGGAACGCAACGGATTCGTCCACACCCAGTTTTCCGGGTATGAGTCGAAAACGGTAATGGCGATTGACAGGGCAATGGCCGTCATGGAGGAATTGCAACAGAGATATCCTTGGTTCAAGGACTCCCTTCTCGCCGCATCGCTCACCGAGGTCGGCGAACGCCACGATGCCCTCTCCTATATCAAGGGTTCCAGTGGCATCATCGTTCCGGTTCCCACCCATTCGCTTGGGCTTGAAGAGCCGGATTTCTTCGGTTCCGAAATCGGTGATATGAAGAGTGCGACCGCAGAGCTATCGAAACGGAACGGGTCGGAACCACCGAAAGACCTGAACAAGGCGCATTAGAAAAAGCCCCCGGCCATTTGGTCGGGGCTTTCCTTGCCTGAAATAGACGATTGCCTTGCTCTTTCTAGTTACTTCGTGGCACCGCAGGAAGAGCACTTGTACCCGGTGGTCACGGTCTCGTCCCATGCCTTGCTCACCAGCACTTGCTCGTCCCATGCTGCTTTGTCGGTCACAGTTTCAGAATACCCTTGCTTTACAGTCACATAGGTAGAGTGATAGCTTCCGCAATTACCACCATTCATAAGAGAGTTGTTAATATGTCCCCATGGGTCTGACGTAATATCCGCACCGCACTGGTTGCAGATATAGTGTTCCTCCGTTACCGGGTCATGCCATACCTGATGCGTCACCGCGTCATGGTGGACGGTCTTGTACTGAGCGTCGTGATGGACGGTCTTTGTCTGGACTACCCAGTTGTGCTGATGCGCCGGGGTGTCATCCTTTTTTCGATGAGCTGCCTGAATTGGTGTTCGAGCCGGAGTTGCTGCTGTTGCCACCATTCGGCTTGCTATCGGATTTTCCCTCGTCTTTCTTGGAGGATGAATTGCTCTTGTTTCCAGAGTTATCGGAGCTGCCTGTGGCCTTCCCATCATCTTTCTTGCTATCGGAGGTCTCCGGTGTCTTCGCATCGGACTTGTCCTCCTTGGCGGTCTCCTCAGCCTTCTCGGTCTCCTTCTCGACGGCATCCGTATCGGCATTCGGGTTCTTCTTGATGTTGTCCTCGAACTTCTTCACGACCTCGGCACCCTTGTCTCCGGTCAGAGTAGAATCGCCCTTCTTCACGGCTGCTGCAACATCCTTGGCGATGGCGGTCAGGTCATCCTTCGTCACCTTATCCGCATCCACCTTGTTGAAAGTCACACCCGTGCTGGCCGTCTTCTTGTCGGCCTTCCCGGCGGTAACCTTCTTCGATGACACCTTATAGATGGAACCATCGGCGTTCACCGGTGAATGAATGTGACGGTATAGGTGCCGGACTTGCCAACCTTCACAGTCACCTGTTTATTCGCGTCGATAGCGGTGTAGAAGTCCACCTCGCCGTCCGCTCCCTCGATATGCGCGATGACGGGCGTGGATGTGTCCGCATCCCAGCCGTCAGCCTTTACCTCAAGGGTAAGTACCATGTCCTGCTTCTCATCGTCCTTTGACTGGGACACCGCAGGGGCATTGGAATCTCCCGTCCAACTGGCATGTGAGATGGCGTAAGCCCCGCCGCCGATGAGAAGCGCCGCACAGAGGATTCCCGCACCAGCCACGCAGACCTGCTTACGGGAGAACTCGCGCCCGAAGAGCACGAGCGGCTTCTTAGCATTCTCCTCCTCCGTCGAACCCACGACCTTCGGGATTTCGGCGGTCTTGTCCGCCGGGATACCCTCAGTCTCGATGCTGTTGTCGTTAAACATATTGCTGTCATTCTTCATTTCTGTCAGTCCTTTCTGTCTCATAAGAGTTTCTTGCTCTCTATCTATCCATATTACCGGTAGGTCTCTACACCAACATACCCCATAGGACATGCACGAGGATGATGAGAACGAGGATGACCGCCATCCATTTGCTGTAGTAGAACAGCCTATCGGGCAGCGTCACCATCGAAAGGCGCTCGATGCGCTTCTTAGACTCATCTACCATCGAATCAATGACCTTCCTGCTCCTTGCGGTCACCTCTTCGACGTTCTTTATGGTCATTTCTCCCGCCTTCTGCTGGGCGTTCGCAACTCCCATGAGCGCCATCTGATTCGCCTGATGCTGCGCGTCCGCCGCGCCGTTTCTCAGCTCCTCGACCTTTTCGAGCACATCCTTCATCTCCGAAACCATGCCGCGCATCTCCCTTGCGATGCGTTCGTTGCTCCGGCGCTGCTCGGCGATAAGGTCTTCCAGCTTCTTCACGGTTCCGATGAGGTCGGTCTCGTCGTTCTCGTCCTCAAGCCTTCGTCCGGCGTTTCTGGCATCCCTCGCTTCCTCGGAGAGCTTAAGCTGCTGGCCGATACCGGCCATATGCCCGTCCGGCTGCTCAAGTTCCCTCTTCACCTCGCTAAAATGCTTTGCCATGTAATCTTCGCTCCTTTCCATCCGTCAGCCCTCCAAACCCTTGCCCCTCTTCTCGCGCACGCGGATAGCGATGGGCGTGTCGAGCAGATAGGAGAGGTTGTGTACCGCATCCGCGACCGGCACGCATCCGCCATGCTCCCGCACATGTGTATCGCCTTCCAACCCTTCTCGCCCTTCACCGTCACCTCGACAAGAAAACGTTCCTTTTCCATCTCTCTCCTCGACCTTGCCGGTCTTTTCTATCGGATAGGGACAGCCTATCGCATCAGGTGTCCCTTTGTCTGGACACCTCTAGGGTTTACGCAGGTTCACCCCGCAGTTCGGGCAAAACTTCGGGACATATTCGGAAAACTCCTCGAACAGCGGCTCTTCGCTCTCCTCAGAATCCGTCATATCCTCCTCGACGCGCCCAGCCCATTCGCAGTCGGAACACCAGATGCCGTCCACGGGGTTTACATTTGCGGCTTTCGAGTAAGCGCTCCCTATGGTGATGAAAATCCTACTCATCGTTCTCAGCCCTCTCTCCATTGCTCTTCTCACGCACTCCGGCTTCTTCCGCATCGCGGCAATTAGCTCCTCGGGCGTGATTCCGAGACCGTCCGCGATAGCGAAAAAGGACGCAAGACTCGGCAGACGCGTCGGCTTTCCCCCGCTTCCGGCCATTCCGGCAAACCAAGCGGATTTGCTGATTCCGCTTTTCTTGATGGCGTTGTCGAGCGTCATCCCCTTCTCGTACACGATACGGCGCACCGCAACCGCGAAACACCCGAGTTCCGGGAAACGCTCAACGGCTTTCTCCGCCTGTGGCTTACCCGCCATGGTATCTCCTTTCTTACGGCTAGCTTGATTACTGGTAATATATCATACCACCAAACCAGATAAATCTTCAAGCCGATACTCCATATATCCCGCACAAATAGGACAACAAACCAGCTTGAAAGCAACCCAGCAATATAGTAAGATAGACTCGTAAACCTATATCTGTTTACATGGAACGGTCGGTAATTCGTCCGTCATGCAAACTAACAGACTTATTAGAATTGACATTAGAAAGAAGGTCATAACATGCGAACTTACCAACACCCGATATACCAAGACAACACCATGGCGATTCGCGCCGAATATGATGAGGAAAAACGAGTCTTCGATTTGATGAAGAAGTTCCTCTATATCGTCGGGACGATAACGGCGATAGTTGTTTTCCTTTTGCTTCTCGTTAATTCCCCTGCCTGATAACTCAAACGGGTGCAATTGGAATCATTGCGCTCGTTCCCGTCCTGCTGGCTGCAACAGCCTTTACCGGGTTTTACGTCGGCACGGTACCGGCTGGCTACATCGCTGCATGGCGTGCAATCAAGCGCTCAAAGCTGTTCGTGTGGGGTAACGCTCTCGGACTGCTCCTCATAGCGACACTTCTTCTTTCCATCCCGGCTGCATTCGCGCCCATTGCCTTCCTTCTCCAGTGGTTGAAGGTGTCGAATCTCAAGCGTCAGCTTGACGCGAACGCATAGTGAGGTAAACTGAACGCGTTTTCTTCCTTCGTGGAGAAACTTTCTTGCTTTAGCCCGCTGCTCCCTGATGTGCGACATTAAGGGAACGGCGGGCGCTTTTATGCCGATTCTCACACACCCGTATAGCGGCGCAAGCGGAATATCCCGCCCGCGCCGCTTTTTAATTAACGCTCGCCGTTCTCCTTGTTCGGTTCCGGGCGTTCCTGCGTAGGTGCCTGTTGCGCCCGCTGGGAACCGCCGCTTCCGGCGTTTCCGCCGTTCTTCTTCCCTTTCGGCATGACCGTCGAGGATACTTCCGCCCTGAGTTCGTCGGCTCCGCGCCAACAGGCGAGAATCAGGCGCTTGACCTCCGAATCGTCCGCGATATCTGAATCGGGGCGCGGGAGTTTCAGCTTGGGGATATCCGCGATTTCCATGCCCTCCATGCCGTGTATCTCCTTGCGGTACTTCTGGTAGACGCTTCGGATTTGCGCAAGGTACCTCTCCTTCGTTTCCGTTGCCATCGCCTTTTGCTGCTCGATATTCCTCTTCTCCGCAACGGCTGCGCTTCCTTCCGCATGGATGGATTTCGCCACATTCGCCGTGAACGCAGCTTCCAGTCCCTTCGTTCCGAGGTCTGCATCGAGCTTCGCCACGGAGAAGGCATAGCGGTTGTTGTCCGTGTCGGTAACGTACATGCGCCCCCTCTTGAACTCCGTGTCAACGCCCCATGATTCCAAAAGCTCGCGGTAATCATAGATGTTCTCCGCTTCCCCGGCGGCGATACGGCACAGCTCTCGCAAGTTCGTCTTATAGGAGTCGATGCCGCGTGCCGCAAGTTCCTTCTCGATACGGGATGGCTGCTTCTTGTGGACGGAGGAATTGCGCTCGCCCTCCACGACCTGTTTCAACCCCCACTCGTGGTCGAGGTCGCGGATGCGGCTGGCACGTTTCACCTTGGCGCTTTTCCCGCGCCCCTCATCGAGCCGCTTGCCTGTTGACAGGTCGGTGCGGTTGATGACGATATGGACGGCATAGCGATGGGTCTTGTCCGCCTTGCAGTATTCGTTGTGAAGCGCCATCACTATCTGCTGGTTCGGGTAATGCTTTCCCACGTACTCCTTGGCATACCTCATGCACTCTTCCGGTGAGAGCCACCCGCCGTTTAAATCGCACTCGTCGGGATTGAACCCGAGAATCTGGTGAAACAGAATCGTGTTCTTCGCTTCCTTAAGCTCCCCAGTCTTCTTGTCCCGGACTCTCCTTGCCGCTTTGTTGTGCCCATAGGCTTCCCGCGTCATCCACATGTGGTGCGCCCAGCGCTTCGGGTTCGTACAGCCGTCCATGTTCAGACTGTCGCGTAGAATCACCTTTCGGTCATCGTTGATATAACCGCGCAGGTTCTTCATGTGACCGGAACTCTGCACACCGGTCTGCTTGATGATGGTCAATGCAATTCCTCCCCTCATTCCCTTTTGAAATGAAACCCGCGCACCGGATACTCAAGTTCCATACCGTTTCGGATATACCCGGACGTACATCGGTATGCCCGCGCCGCATCTTCGATATCCCAGTAGCACCCCCGGTCTCAACGCAGATAACAGGTCTTGTCATTGCGGTTTTTCCTCCATTGCTTTCACGCTATCCCAAAACGGCGATTCCATCCAGACGGATTTCAAGCGTTGCAGATACGTCTTTGCCCCATCTTGCGTGAACTCGGCATCGGCATCGTCCGAATGAAGATACCACCCGTTCGGAAACTCAACCCAAGATGCAACGGTCTCACCGAGTTCCATGCTCACGTATCTCGTGAGCGTTACGCTCCAACCGTCCTCCTCATAGTGAATCGTCTTCTCGCCTTCACAATCGGCCATTGCCATCGCTCCTCCTGCTTTCATGAATCTATTTTCACGGACACTGCACCCATGCCGGAAAGAATATCGCTTTCCGACAGTTTCCGATTCCCTGTGACCTTCGGCTCCGTCCCATGTTCGCGACGGTAACCGTTCGCGAAAAATCGGAATACCGCTTCCGTCGTTTTCACCGGAGCGTGCATGACAAACGGGTTGTATTCGTCATCGACGAAATAGAAGGTTCCATCCCTCTTCGCGATATGCGCCGGGCGCTTGCAAGCAGGGCACCGTGATTTCAGGTCACGGTAATGTAACCACTCCGAATCAGTCATCGGCATATTCCCAGTGGTAGCCACCGGCCATCCCGGATGCAGCTGAACCGATACCGTTCGGCGATATCTTTGTTCTCTCCGCCGCGTCCTTTATGCTTTCATAAACAACGCCGGTTTCCGTGCAACGAACCTTTCTTCTACGTTTAGGCTCGCTGATTCCGTCGATAGCATTCGCCAATTCTCGTTGCGTCATGTTCCGGCGCATCCGTATCTTTCGGATGCTCTTTCCCAAAAGCCGATTTTTACGATTGCATTCCGTCATTTTCGTACCCTCGCAAATCAGAGAATCAAAACCCGTTATCGCATTTCAAAGAGAATGAAAATGGCGTAACCGGATGTAGCGATTGCGACCAACGCAATGAGAGCTCGATAAAGGTAATCCCAGTTTCTTTCTCCAAACTTCCTTTTCCATTCTTTCGCTTCTGCTACGGATTTGCAGAATAGACTTACGCTAATAACAAGCGCTAATAATCCCGTCATGATGTTAAGCGAAAACATTGCGTGGTAAGTCATTCCCATATCTCCTGTCATTCGTTATCGAGGTTGTTAAAATCCTCGATTTGCAGATGGACATTGTTCCTGTCGGCTTCCCTTCGGAGCGCCGCGAGCGCTTCCATGATTTCAGAAAATGTCGAGACCTCTTTCTCCAAAACACATTTCGCTTCATCCGGGTCGAACACTTTCACGCCGTAGGTGTTCAGGAACTTCATGAACTGGTTTAGGTTCGTTCCCTGCTTCGCGAGTTCGTGCGCTGCCTTTTTCAAAGGCTCGGTGTCGATGACCTTGATTGAAACATCGTCGGAAGTCAAAACCGCTCGGGCATACTCGCCCATTTTCATTCCTGCTCTTTTCGCGTTTCTGCGAATGGACTCTCTCTCTTTCTCGGTTGCGTAAAACTTTATTTGAACCTCACGATTACGCATCTCGCAATTCTCTCCTTTCCATTATTCGTAAAACACTTAAGGCAAATTGCGCCGCCGCCATTTGTAAGTGACACGAAATCGGATAGTCGCTCTGCTGACTACAGAAAACCGGGAATCCTAAATTACCGGTTTTCTCAAGCGAAAGCGCTCTCCCGTCAAGGCTCCGAAAGCCGCTCGGGAGCAAGATGGAAGAGGGTTGAAAAGTCCATGTTAGTGGACTTTGAGTACCCACTTCCCAAATCTTGCAACTCGAAGAGCGGCCTTGGCCGGTGAGCACTGATATTCTATCAGTGCGAGAGCAGAAAAGGCATGGAAAAGGGGGTGCCGCCGCACCCTTTCCCGTGTCTTTTCTGCGGGGTTTCCGGCTTGCCCGGAAACCAAGAACCCGAGGTGCCGCCACCTCGGGTTCCCATCATCTGCGTAGACGAAATCAATTTCTTTGAAGACTTGACAAAGATTCCTTCCAATTGCGTCTTGATAAGCGAACGGACACCATAAAAGGTGCCCGTTTTCTACGTTGCTGTTGATTCGTGCTCGCCATCCTCAATTTGAATTGCAGACCGCTACAGCTTCCATCCATTTCTTTCCAGAGCAACCAGCGCTTCACGTTGCCGAATGCCGAGTCCGCCGACACGCCTGCCTTTCGGTATCCGGTACAGTCGCATGATGACTACCGCCTTGCTCGCACCGATACCCGGAACACTTTGCAGAAGCGATGTGACCAAAATGCGCTTCGCATCCTCCTCGTCCATCGCATCCGTGAACGTAAGCTCGCCGGACTTCACGCGAGCTTTGAGTGCTGCATAGCGCCTGCGAGCCTGTATGGCAAGCTCTAGCGCATGGGCACGCTCCTCGCTGCTAAGGTTCGGCAGATGGTTCTCTTTTTCGGTCATCGTTACTTCCTACTTCAACTCGTTGTCCCAGATGTTATCGTCAGGCTGCGCCGCATGTTTCCAACGGTTCGCATCCGCCCGACCGTTCCAGTCGGCGATGAACTTCTCGATAGCAATGGCGCATCCGCTGTCAAGAGCTTCCGCCCACCTCTCGTTGTTCTCATCGCACCAATTCTGAAATACCGCAAACTCGGTGACATTGTTCTCGACGATGTGCCTTCGCATCCCCCGCATCTGCGCGATAAACCTCGCGGTGGCGGGAACCATGGTGATTAGGTTCATGTTCCAATCCCTTTTTCCGAAGTGAATCCATCTACCGGCTCCACTTCCTCTCTAATAAAAACGCCCGTCGATGTATTTCTCGATAACCGACGAAAGTCCGCTATCGAGTGCCTGAGACCAGCAGTCGTTGTTCTCATCGCACCAGTCCTGAAAATCGGTGAAGTCTGTGATGCCGTTCTCGCGTATGTGTTTCCGCATCGCACGCAGCATGTCGTGCTTCGACTTTTCCGATTCCACTACCATCAACCATCCTCATCACTCCT
>ENA-OQJI01000031-OQJI01000031.1-human-gut-metagenome-genome-assembly--contig:-NODE-31-length-31220-cov-1.424533_pt1 | contig 31220 bp, 28 predicted proteins | sample MGYA00242602_ERZ504768 | MGnify/ENA primary metagenome ERZ504768 (study PRJEB26092, sample SAMD00036368) | human gut metagenome | host: Homo sapiens | study: EMG produced TPA metagenomics assembly of...
ATTACAAAGTCCAAGCCTTTTCGACTCCTGTGCTGCCGCTACCATTCAAAAGTTTTTCCTGCTCCGACTGCGTGTGCAAGAAGCGTATTTCCTCCGTAAAGGATATGGGCAACCGCATTTTTCTGATGTTCCCTGAGTTCAATTTCAGGGTTCATACCATTGAAGATGATATGGCTTCCATCATACTCACGAGGTCTGACGCTATTGAATTTCTCATTGTAGGATTTGCAAAGCCTTTCCCTTCGTTCAGGGTCAGACCATATCCAGTCCTGAAATTCCTGCTTAATCATTTCCTGCTTCGACTGAGCAATCGCTGTTTCCTTTTTTATTCAGGACAGCCTTTTTCTTTCCCTCATCATCTTCGATATAATCAAAGATACGCACATCTTTTAAATTCAGCGTTTCCTCAATAATCTTATAGGCATTGATGCGGGAAGTTCCGTAAGTGTTATATGCCTTACATTTCCTTTGTCATAGGATTTGCCCTCAATATTCCACTCACTCGTAAATGGAGAGAAGTGAACTTTGATATTCCACTGTGCATAGCGTGGTGTTTCAAGCAAATGAAAGATAAACTCCTGCACATCGTCCGGCGGCAGCCAAGTTGCACCAAGTCGCACGGAAATTTCACTTGCAGTCAGGTCTTTCGGCTGCACCTTTTGAAGTGCTTCCACATTGACCTTATAATCTTCCGGATAGAGTTCTGCCGAGTTCTTTGCAATCCTCAGCTTTTCCCTGACATTACCCGAAAGGTATTCATCAGCCATCAGATACTTCGGTTCGTAAGAATTTCCATACTCATAAAGCGGGTTTAAGAAGATAACACCCTTTAAGTCCTCAAAGATTTCATTCTCCGATTTACCGGAAAGCTCCATCATATAGTCCATATCAATCGTGGCTTTTTCTCCAAGAGATACCGCCAACGCTTCGCTTGCCGTATCAACAGAAGTAACCGGAGTATGCGGCTTAATTGTCCTCTTAGAAAACATATCAGCCTTACGTTCCAGTTCTCCGTCCTCTCCGATTATCTCCAATGCGGAAAGCAAAGAGAATGAACTGTCCTGCGAAAAAGCAGAGGTATTTGCACGGCTGTTAATGAGCCCGTACTTACCTGAAAAGGTATCATAAAGTCTGTTTAATCGCTCCTGCTCCGCTTTGATTTCGCTGTCAGGGTAATCTTCTGTCTGCAATTCAATCAGCGTTCTGACGGAATTTCTAATAGCAATCATACCCTTAATTCGGTTCTCTGCGGTTGCCGACACTTCCACCGGAGTCATACGGGAATTTTCACGATAGTAGATTTTATCGCCCACCACCGTATAAGAAAAGTTTCTCACTGTCGGGTCTGCCGGAATAGAATTATCTTCCTCCTCCAGTTCTTCCTCAGTTTCATATTCCGTGATTTCTCCGTGAATGTTTGCTACTGCTTCATCAAGCTGTGCTGCAAGGTCTGCATTTTCATACGGCATACAAGTTGCTTCCATACCGAAACGCCCCGATACCATTTTCATTTCTCCAAGTATCATTTCGGGGTGCTGCACAAAATAAGAGTTCATCTTAATTCCGTTCTCATCGGTATCAAGATGAACCCAATCCGGCTCAATATCTATCAGTCTGTCACGCTTTTGCAGGATAAGAATATCCGAAACGACTTCCGTTCCTGCATTACCCTTAAAGGTATTATTCGGCAATCGGATTGCTCCAAGAAGCTCTGCTCTCTGTGCAATATACTTTCGTACTGCTAAAGTTTCCTTGTCCATTGTGCCTTTGCTCGTTACAAAAGCCATCACACCGCCGGGTCTTAACTTATCGAGGGACTTTGCAAAAAAGTAATCGTGTATCAGGAACTTATGCTTGTCATACCTTTTATCCGATACCTTAAAATCTCCAAAAGGCACATTTCCGACAACGCCATCAAAGAAGCTGTCCGGTAAATTGGTTTCTTCAAATCCCTGTGCCGCAATGGTTGTTTTCTGGTAAAGCTGCTGTGCAATGCCTGCGGAAATCGTATCAAGTTCCACACCGTAAATCTTACTATCCTGCATTGAGTCAGGCAGCATACCGATGAAATTACCAATACCGCAGGACGGCTCTAACAAATTGCCCTCCTTAAAGCCCATTTGCTCCATTGCCTTATAAATGGCTGTGATAACTTCGGGCGGCGTGTAGAACGCAGTCAATGTGCTTTCTCTTGCCGAAGCGTATTCCTCTGGTGTTAATACCGAAGAAAGTTCCAGATATTCAGTTGCCCACGCTGAATTATTTTCATCAAAGGCTTCTGAAAGTCCACCCCAACCGACATACTTTGATAAAACAATCTGTTCTTCAGGCGTGGCAAATCTGTTTTCTTCCTGACATTTTTTGAGAAGCTGTATCGCCATAATATTTCTGCGGAAGCGTTCCTTTTTACCTACCGTTTCAACCTCATTTTCTCTGAGATTAAAGGTATGACGGTCTGCCATAGGCACATCAGGGTGCAGGTCAAAGCCTTTGACCTTTTTCTTCTGCTCCCAAGCCGGAACTACCGGCTCAGGCTCTTTATCATAACCGTTTCCTATGCGATACCCCTGACGATGCATCTCATCATAGCTGTCAAAGCCTGACTGTGAAGCTACTATCTCTCGATAATCCTCAATCGGCATACTGCCCATATTGGTCTGAACTTCTTCCGCTTCATTTCTTTCTTCAGCAGGTTCTTCCTTCACAATCAAATGCTCATTCATCGGGTTCTCTCGCACTTTTCTGTCAAACTCTGTGCGTGAAAATTCCTTATTGAACAGTGGCATATCATAGTCATAGAGCATTACTCTCTCATCATCAACAGATAAGATTTCATACTCAGAAGCACCGATATACACCTTATCGCCAAGATGATATTCATACTGCACATCTTGCGGCTGTTCTGCTTCTTCAGGTTCTTTTTCGGTTGGTTCAACCTCTTGTTCCGGCGGTGCATTAGAGAGTATCTCACGATTTCTTTTCGTTTCCGCAATTTTGGTTCTGCGTTCCTCTTGGCTTTCAAGCCATCGAGGATAGTGTTCTTTTTCCTTTGGATTTAAGTATCTGTCCATTCGGATAAGTTCCCCGATACGCTTCTCCACCTGCGACCACGAAAGTGTAATATGTGGATTTTCTTTACCGATACCTTTCGTAATCGTAATACCTTTTCCGTCGTGGCTCTCATCAATTCCCGCTCCGATTATGACGGGATAAGAGCCTCCCCAACCGTACTCATTTTTCAAAAAGTCTGCATTCTCTTTTGCAGAAAGGCTTTTTTCAAACTGTTCATAGATACGCATTTTACCCTCAGAAAATCCGCTTCCATTCGTAAGAACAGCGTCGATAATCTCCTGAGAAAAAGTAAAGGCAGAGGGTTTCTTTTCCTCTGCCTGACCGTCTAATATGAATGTCATCTGACCGTCCATCGACGGTAATGGTTTTATGCTGTCGCTTAATTCTCCCAGTAATCGCATAGCTTCAAAGTGTCGGGCAATAACAGCCCAATCATAAAAGCTCTGTGCGGTTCTGCTGTCATATTTGCCCTCCCACAAATGCAGAACATTTTCAAAGGTCTTATATCCTACTGTCCTGCCGTCCTCTAGGGTAAGCTCTGTATAATCATTATTGAAAATGCTCTTTATATACTCTGTGCGGTCTTTGTTATCAAGATTGCGTTCATAATAATCTTTGATTTCTTCCAGACTTGCCGACAAATGCGGTGTTGTTCTGAGAATTTCATTGATTACCTCATCACGCCCAAAGAACGGAAGGCTTTTGTCCTCGTGAGTTCTATCGTAATACTCTAAACGAATATCACTTCCGCTTTCACGATTTCCTGTGCCGAGCTGCGAAGAGCGTTCATCAGACGAACCCATTTCATCATATCCTCTGCTTTCATCTGTTCGGTCACTCCCTCTTTCTGTGCCATCTGGCTCAGGATTGTTTCTTCCATCTTGCTGGCTCTCTGTTCCACTTCCGCCAAGTGCTGTGTCAGTTCGCCCCTCGTCAGGAGATTGTAGTAAAGGACTCTGTGATGTTCCTTCAGAAACTTTCTCCTCATCTGAGCGTATCTGCCCAAAGTCACTTCCGGCTGCTGTGGAAGTTTCAGGTTCGGAAGGCTGTAATCGCCCACCATTGTGTAGGTCAGTTCGTTCATTGTCCAAACTCCTTTCGTCGTTATTTTCAACCTTATTGTATTCATTTCTGTCCTGACCGACAATTATGCGATTTTGACGGTTAAGTGCGGTAATTGTTTTAGATACTTCCGTCAATCCCATTTCTGCAATATCACTGGTAGCAAAGCCAAGTGCATTGAGTGTTTCCTGCGTATTGAAGTTGGTAACATCTCTGAAATCATCAAGTTCAAAGTAACCGTCTGTATCAACACCAAGCCTTGACATCATCATATATGCCACACTGTTTGCTACGACATTTTTATAAATGGAAGCCACAATATCATTGTCCACTTCCTCAAGGAAACTGCCTTCGGTTGCATAGTAAAGGTCTTGCAGATAATCAGGGATATTATCCTCTGCCGCATTTCTTGCTGCTCCCATAATCGCTTCGGCAAGACTGCTCTTATTCTCAATCTCTCCGAAAGTGCTTTCCAATGTTTCAATCACATCTGCTTCGTATTCCTGACGCATATCCCAAATCGGAACTGTTCTTGAATATCTGCTTTCGTGGGTATCTGAAATATCAAAGTAATGTGTCAGTCTTTGCCTTGTACGGTTTTCATCAGCAAAAACAGCAATACCTCTTGCACCTCGGTTGACCCATCTGCCGAAAATTCTATTCCACTGTTCTATCTCAAGAACTGCTGTTGCGTCAGGTCGCTGTGCATATACAAGAAGCTGTTCGTCATAGCGTAACTTATAATTTCGGCAAGCCGAAGCCAAGAATGCCTGCCAGTTCTGAGGATTTGATACAACCGTTTTGCAGGTGCGGTTGTAAAGCTCAGAAATAAGGTCATATTTTCGTGCCATTACCCTTGCACCTCCTTATCGTTTCTTATCTCTGCTCCTGCATAGCAGGCTCTTTCTTCTCATTGTTACCTTTATTTTTTACTGCTTCATCAGAACCTCCGCCCAAATACGAAAAGAGTTTACCGGACTTTGTATTCTTCTGAAGCTCCATAATCACACCCATATCAGGAATCGTGATATTCGGGATTTTCAGGATTGCTTCCATATCAAGCTGCTGCAACTTTTTCTCCGTATCACAACCGGAGTCAAAGAGTTTATTCAGCACCTTGACCTTATTCTGAAAAGTTGCTTTGTCTTTCACGAAAATACCTCCTTAGCTAATGTTGATTACAATAGAAATACTGCCGCTCTGTTCTTCTTTCTGCGGATTACGTGAATACTCAGGAAAAAGGGACTGTACTCTCTGCCTTGCCCTGCGTATGGTTTCAAAACAAGGAAGTCCGTATGCTCGGTAATTAAATACAATATCCTCAAGCGGAAGATTTCCGGCAGGTATATATCCGTATTGGTTGTAATAATGCAGAATGAGAAGCATATCATCATACCTCGACATCGGGCATTCCTTTAAGATTTCAAGCACTCGGCTCTCCACCGTTTTCTGTTTGTTTCATAATGTTCCTCCAAAAAATTAAAGGGACAGAGTTTTTACGCTCTGCCCCGACTGGTTAATGTTCGCTTGTTACTTACTTCTTACGGTTTTTAACCTGAAGAAAGATAAAGCCGCCGACAATAACGGCGACTAATGCGATAGCGATAATTGTCTTTGCTTCCATTACTCGTTACTCTCCTTTTTCTTCTTTTTGTGTGCAACAACAGAAGTTACAGCGATACCGACAGCAGAAAGTCCGGCAAGGACATACCAAAGTTTCATATTGGTATCATCTCCTGTTTTCGGCGTATCTCTTAACTCATTGTGCATTTTTACAACGGCTGTTTCATCAAGTTTGATAGTAACATTCTGGTCGGCAGGTGTGATATATGCGGCAGAGGCATTGTTTGCCACTTCGGATACGGTATATTCGCCAATACGAAGTCCCTCAATCACAATTTCGCCGTTCTTATCTGTTTCAAATGTCATATCATACCCGTTTGCTCCGGTTACTCTGAACGCAAAACCTTTGACCTTACCGTCTGAAGATGTCTTAACGATTTTCAGTGTTCCACGCATAGCTTCATTGATAAATCCAACTCCAGCCTTATTCTCAACGGAATAAGTTGTTTCGTCTTTCTCAATGAAAACAGAGTATTCTCCCTTATCAAGCAGGAAGCCCTCCGGTGCTTTTGTTTCACGGACAATATATTTTCCGTAAAGCAGCTCTTTCATCTCATAAATTCCGGTTTCAGTTTCTTCAAGATTTCCGATAAGTTCATCGCCATCATCAATCTTTCCGTTCTCATTGGTGTCCTTATATACCTCAAAGGTTGCACCCGTAAGCTTGTTATCCGGATATTCAGCGTCCACCTTCGTGAGTCTGATATTGCCGTGAACATACTCATTGACAATCTCAATTTCAACTACCTGCTCGGCTTCGCTGATATTGACCTCATACGCTTTTTCATCAAGAACAAATCCCTTTGGCTGCTCGATTTCTCTTACAATCCATTTGCCATAAGGAACTTTTGCAAAAGAAAAACTACCGTCTTTTGCAGAGGTAGTCGTCATAAGTGCAGTATCCTTTGTAAATTCTGTTTCTTCGGCTTTGAAGATACCGATAACAGCACCCTCAAGTGCTTCTCCATTCTCGTCAATCTTCTTACCTGATACAGAACCATAGATAAGTTCATTCTTGATTTCTTTTCCGTCATTCACTTTGATTTCAACCGTTGCGGTATCCTGACCTGCGTATTCAAATACAACCGGATACTTCGTATCAGAGAGAATATAATGCTCATCGGTTGCAATCTCCTTAACATAGTATTTGCCAAACGGAAGGTCTGACTTCATAACAGCAGTTCCATTTTCATTTACGCTGACAATCTCAATCAGTCCATCAGCCGGAATAACTGTACCGCTTGCAGAAACAATATCTTCTGCGGCATAAAGACCAAAGCTGATATTTTTGATTTCTCCGTTATCGCCAATACCAAATGTCTTGTCCTTTTCAATTGCTTTTGCAAGGCTTACCTGAACTTTCTGTCTTTCGTTATAGAACGATGTGGAAGTTTCGGTAACAGAGATATTCTGACCTGCGTAAGTAAGCTCAACCGTATGTGTTTCGCCACTAATTACCATTCCATAAGGTGCGGTAATTTCCTTGACCTCGTATTTTCCGAGATAAAGTTCTTTGCTCTTCACAAATCCATCGGAGCTTGTTGTGATAGTATCTACCACTTCGCCCTTTGAATAGCGGAGTGTACCGTCCGGTGTGCTAATATCTTCCGCAGCACGGACTTCATAAACTGCACCCTCAAGTCCTGCCACTTCATAAACAGGCTGATAAATAACATCACTGTCCTCAGAACCACTTACATTGACACCGCTAAATACTTCTCCGGTCTTTTCAACCGTAACAGTGCCTTTCTGTGCCATATTCGGCTTATTGACTTTCACAACAGTTACGCCGCCTTCCTCTGTGGAATTTTCTTCGGTAATATCAAAATATACCGGAGTATCATCAAGTACGTATCCGTATGGAGCTTGTACCTCTACGATAGAATATCCCTTGCCGTAATCCAGTTTCTCAGGTGTGACAAGAGAACCATTTGCATCGGTATAGAACACATCAATCGTGGTCGGTGTCGGATAAGTAAAGGTCATTTTGACCTGATTACCCTGCGGGTCGTAAATCTTAAATCCTGCTCCTGCATACGGAATACTCTTTCCGCTTTCTGCGTCCACCTTAACTACATTGACAAAGCTCTCGAAGTTACGGTTATTGATGAGATAACGATAAGTCTGTGCGTTCTGTGAAATGAACACATCAAAATCATCCATCATCTCTCTGCCTTCCCAACCGGAAGTCTGGTGTACGGTATAAATACCATACGGCATATCTTTTGTCTGACCGAAGCCATTTTCATCGCAAACAATGGTATCTCTCTCGTCTTTATTGGCTGCGTCATAGCTTCCGGCAGATTTCAAATAAATCTCAAAGGAAGCACCCTTTTCAGGTGTTTCAATCTTTGTTTCTCCGTCATCGGTATGTTTGATGATAGCCACATTGCCTTTGATTACCTGCTCGGTTACATCATTGGAAGTAAGGTTGTGTTCCACCTCATAAAGTTTCGGGTCTGCACCTACTTCATGGATAGTCTTATCAAGCAAATATCCCTCTGACGGTGTGATTTCTCGGATTGTCCAGTCGGTATCACAAACATATTCTTTAGTAGTGAACTGACCGTTTTCATCAGTAACATACTTATCTACAAGCGTTTCGCCCTTATAGATACCATAAACTGCTCCCGAAAGTTTGGCATTGCCTGTGCTTCGCCTTTCTCAGCGTCGCTCTTTGTTACTGTTACAGTAAATTTCTTCAAAATGTTATTGAAGTTTCTTGTGGTTACTTCTTTCCACTTCACTGGTGCAGTCTGATTTTTCGGTACAACATAACGGATAGCTGTGTCCACTTCTTCAAGAGTATATGGTTCAGAACCACTGATAAGCACATCTTTGAAAGTTGCCACACCGTTTTTGTCTGTAACTGCATACTGGTCAACAGCAGCACCGGAAAGAGAAGTACCGAAAAGATGGAACTTCATACCTTCAACAAGATTATCTTCTGAGGACTTCACTACCTGAAGGTCGCCACGCTTCAATTTGTTATTGAAATTGACCTTTGCAACCTGTCCTGCTACAACAGTAACCCTATGTGTTTCCTGCGGCTCGTACTTATCGTATGCCTGCTCGGTTACAGTATAGATACCCGGCATAAATATCATCTGAACTTACCGCCATTGGCTGTTGTAACCGTCTGATTGATACCGTTTCCGGTAATTGTGAAGTTAATACCGTCAACCTTGCCGTCCTCACTGGTCTTTACAATCTGACAAGAACCATAGCTGACTTTCATCTTCACAAAACCGTTGATACTGTCGCTTACTTCCTGAGCATAGCTGACAACATCCTGCACACTGGAGTTCTGACCGTGTTTGCCCTCTGACCATACAACCACACCTCTGCGGACTGCATTTTTCTTCGTTGCGGTAATGGTAAATTCCTTACTCGGTGCAGTATCCATAGAAACAGTAAGTTTGTTACCATTCACTGAAAAGCTCACTCCACTGATACTTGCCTTGAAATTATATTTGGACAGCACATTATTGGAGTCTGTCAGAGTAGTTGTGTACTTACTTCCGTTCCACTCAAGTTCTATTGTCTTTGCCGAACCGGATGATTTATTACAAAAGCTCGGTATGGTCGCATGGTTCTGTACACTCTGCACCATACTGTTGTAATAACTGAAAATCTTATTGCGAAGCGGATGCTTTGCATTGATGACATCTTTCACATTACTGCAACCACTGGCTGCTACATGATTGAAGTTCGCATCACGCTCTCCGATAACAGTTTCCCAGATAAGAAGCTGTGTGGCATAAGCCTGTGCAATGCTGTTTGCTGCCGCTTCATTCTGTGACCTCCAAGATGTCGAGATTGTCCCACGGTAGCCATACTGTAAAATACGACCAACAAAAAGACGGATTTCATCTCCGGAAATAACCCCATTGGCTGCAAGGTTATTAAAATAATTTTCGTCATACTTATTCATTGTCTGACCGACCTTGAGCGAAATTCCCGGCTCAATACAATAAGCAACATTGCCTGAGTATGAGCCAATAGCCTTAAGATTGGTAAAATTGGAACGTCCGGTATGCCAACCATTTTTCAAGGTCAAATTGCTGTGTCCCCATACCCCATCGTAATTAGCATCACCATCACGAGGGAAATCGACCATATAAACATCGGCTTTTTCTCCCGAAGCAGCATATGCTGTTGTCGAGCCAATGCCTGCAAAAGTGGTCACACACATAAGGGTCGCCAAGAAAAGCGACGTGACTCTTTTGAATTTTGACTTTATCATTGCGTTTCCTCCTGTAAAAATTGAAAAACACACCGTATCTCTACGATGTGCCTTTGTGGATTTTCTTTTACGACAAGATTTACCTGCCGAAAAACAAATGCGGATTTTTCGTTAATTTTTCATTTTACCATACACCTCCCGTCCGTTCATACTGTGCGATTGCCCCTTAGAGATAGACATATACTTTGAGATAGTTATATTCAAGTGAGATAGTATATATCATTTTCGGTAGGTAAAAATATAACTAAGGGGTTAGAGTGTGAGAAAGGGGAACTGTAAAACAGGCTATCTGCTGTCACGTTCTGCACGGTTACGCAAAAACTTGTTGTAATACTCCAATGCTTTGCAGACAAAATCCTCTGTCTGACTGACGGGAATGTTTTTCGGGATAAGCTGTCTTACTCTATCGCCCCTCAACACGATTTTTTCCTTTTGGTTCGGCTTTTCCTCAGACATAACAGCGTGGATTGCTTCTGTTGTAAGGTTGCCCTCGTTGAATAACTTTCGCATACGGATTGTCTGGTCGTGTGACGGGGTTGCGTCATTCAGGTCGATTTCGTCAACCACATCACGCTGGCAATCTTCATCAAGGTAAGAAAGTTCTACGGCAGGACGCATTTTAATACGCCCCTCATCAACAAATTCAAGCAGTTCGGGAACAAGGTTTGTTAAACGAATATAACGACGAACTTGCGTTTGACTGTCGCCCGATTGTTCTCCGATTATTTGAGCAGTTTCTTTGCCATCCGACTTCCGACCCAGTGGGTTGGAAGTTAAATCTGTTCTTTTCCCTTGTCTGCTTAATGCTTCTAAACGCATTTTATAGGCAAAGGCTTTTTCACTCGGCAATATCTCTGACCTTTGGAAATTACTCTCAACCATTAAAATGGTCGCTTCATCTCTGTTCAGGTCTACAATCTCACTTCTCAAGGTTTCAAATCCTGCCAGTTCACAAGCTCGCTTTCGTCTGTGTCCTGAAACAAGTTCGTATCTGCCGTCCTCTTTCTGCCTTACCGTTGCCGGAGTAATAACCCCTCTTTCCTTGACACTCTCCACAAGCTGCATCATATCTTCATCGTCTCTGACCTTAAACGGATGGTCGGGAAAATCATCAATCAGCTCCAATGGAATATCTCGGATTTTTGAAAGCTGTTCTTCATCTCGCTGTGCCTGCGTGGTAAATAAATCATCGAGCTTCGTGAGAGTGAAGTCGCTCTTTCTTCCTGCCATCGGCTAACACCTCCTTTGTAAATTCAGCGTATGCCTTAGACACTGTGCTGTTTGGCTCATAAGCATAAATGCTCTTGCCTTTGGAAGAAGTTTCAGCGGCTTTTACGGCAATCGGGATTTGTGTTCGATACATCCTTATCTGATTACCGAAGTTTGCCCTGAGTGCTTCCACCGTACTCTTTGCAAGGTTTGTTCGGCTATCCACCAAAGTAAGCAGCATACCATCTATCTTAATATCCGGATTGATATACTTCTTTACTTTTGAAATTGTCTGCACAAGCTGTGTCATACCCTTTGCAGGCAAATACTGAGCCTGAACCGGAATGATAACACTGTCTGCCGCCGATAAAGCATTGAGAGTAACCATACCAAGCGAAGGCATACAGTCTATAATTACATAATCATATCTGTTCTTCACTTGACTCAGATAGTTCTTGAGTGTAGTTTCTCTGCTCATTGCGTTCATAAGGTTAAATTCCATTGCTGAAAGCTCAAGGTTTGCCGGAACAAGGTCAACACCTTCTTCGTGGTGCAGGATACCAACCATAGGGTCTGTCATCGTTTCATTGATTACATCTGTGAGTTTCGTTGCAAGCGTGATACCCAAGCCGTCTGTATCCTGCCAACCAAGACAAGTCGTTAAATCTCCCTGCGGGTCTGCGTCTATGAGCAATACTTTCTTGCCCTGCATTGCAAGCCCGACTCCGAGATTAACTGTTGTGGTAGTCTTTCCGACTCCGCCTTTCTGGTTACATACGGAAATCGTTTTGCAGTTTGACACTTCTTTTTGCCCTCCTTTCTGAAATTCATAGCCACCGCATTATGGCTATGTACCTGACCGACTCATTTCCTAATCGGTCATAGCAATATTTGTTCTCAACACCCCTTGCCAAGCAAAATGCTTATGGGAAGTCACTAAGGAACAGACTGCTTATCTGTATCATAGGATTCTAACCTCTGCCGGGTACTCCGCCAGCTCCGTAGAGAAGTATCATTATCATTCTGACTGTCATCGCCATATCAGGAGCAACCTGATACTCATAGCCGGAATTCTCGCTATTCTGAAATACAGAAATCACGGCGTACCTGCTAAAGTGGCTATCATCAGAAATAAAGTCTTAGTGAATGACTTATTCAATTTTCAAGCGAAAAGGCTTCCGTTTTTGCTATCTGGAATGAACCCCTTCACTCATTTGGACAAAGGGGTATGAAATGCACACCCAAAATCGCCGCTTTTCCGAAAATTTTTTTGAAAAATTTTTTGAAATAAAAAAAGCCGCCTGCTCCGGTTAGGAAACAGACGGCAAAACACGTTCTAAATGTATTCAATTTTCAATTTCTTTTTCTTTGCTTCAAGCACTTTGCAGAGGACATCATCTACTGCATCGGTGTATCGTCCCTGAGCTGCTAAATTGTTCTTCAGTTCAATGAGCGATTGTATCACTCGGCTTCGTTCTTCTTCATTTAAGTATAGATGATAGGTTTTCTCTCTCATTGGCTGTCCCTCCATCTTTCAAATGTATTTTTGATTATCTCTACATCTTCCTCTGTATCAGAAGAAATAAATATATGTACGTTCTGAAAAGCTCTTTTTAGGCTGTCGGCATAATCCAGTTCAGTGCCTTTCATCGGCAGTTTAATCAGTCTTATTCCTCGTTGCTCACACATATATGCTTTCATTATTTCTATATTCTCGTCAGCACTTCCTGACTCAATAGCCAACTTTTCTGAAGGTATGTATGTTTCAAGCGGAACTCCAAGCAATCGGTCAGAACCAAGTTCTGCTTTCAAACCTTTCTTATTAGAATAATAGCTGACAGCCAAAGCAGGAAATAGAGATAAATATTCTTGCTCACAAATTCGGCAGCCTTTATTCAATATCGTCCTTTCATTTATCTTCATACTCCATGAATGACCGTGCCTGCATTTCCACCACGCTCTCTTTGCTGAAGTTCGTGATACCTCTGTCGGCTTCAATTTATTCTGTTCATAATCCCATTCACTGAGAAGCTGACTGTCCGTTGTCGCCAAATCATTATATCCGGCAAGGACTTCTCTCTCTGCACAAACGGGGCATACCGTCCCTTTCACACGGGCATTGACAACGGATTTCCACTCATTACCGCATTTTCTGCACTTCCACCAGACGTTTTTCCTCGACTTTGCATTTACTTCATCAGGTTTCAAAGGCAAGTTCTTCTCCGACCACTCCGAAGCAATTTCAGGGTGTGTTGTCTGCAAATCGTTAAACCCTTTCGAGAATATGTACCCACTGCAATACGGGCATTTACTCCCACCGGAACGGGTAGAAATAAGGGTGTTCCACTCTCTGCCGCAATCCTTACACTTCCACCACGCCTTACGATTGGCAAAGACCGTAACCTGCGTTGGAAGTGTCGGATAATTTCTGTCCGACCACTCGGCTGCTATATCCGGCAGAAGTGTTGCAAGGTCATTAAAGCCTGCCAACACTTTATTATGGGAGCAGTACGGGCAACCCGTTTTATTTATTGTCCTGCTCTTAACGGCAGCTTCCCATTCGTGTCCCTTTTCACATCTCCATATCACTTTCTTATGAGAACCAATAGAAACTTCTGTCGGTTTTATCTTATTCTTTTTTCGACCACTGCTTTACCAGTAGCGGCTCTAATGTCGCCAAATCGTTAATCCCTGCAATCACTCTCGCACCGGAACATATCGGGCATTTTTCTCCATTAGAACGAGCCTTAACGCTTGTCTGCCATTCGTGACCGCAAGCACCTTTCCACCATACTTTTTTATTTGAGCCGAAGCTAATATCATCAGGTGTAAGCGGTAAATTCTTTTCCGACCACTCCGAAACAAGCTCCGGGTGTACTTCTGCTAAACTGTTATTCATAGCCAAACCGGGGCCTCCTTGTGCTTAGAGTATATGAAGTTTTGGCTTTATCTTGTAGTTTGCGAATATCCGTATAAATAGAAAAAGCCCTTTGGGAAAGGGATTTCTCCTCTCTCAAAGGGCAAGTTGGCAAACTGGAAGTTATAGTGCAATCTTTTTCCATTTTCTAATCTTGGTTCTAAAGGTTCCGAACGGAGCAACTGTATTAACATGTATGAATTTGTATACTTCCCAGACAGCTGTTTTAGTTGCTTCGTCAGCCCATTTTCTCATATGTGGTTTAAATAATTCTTCATCACTCAGAGAATCAATCATTGCATAAATAGAGTTGATATTCTCATTCAATCTGTCTTTCAATTCTTGCAGTGACAGCTGAGCATATGTATCTGTGAACCATTGATATAATTCGCCAAGCTGATTCCACTTAAAATTATCCGAAGGAGTTTTGACAGGAATACCCTTTCTTTCGTCTGATTCCCATTTAATAACAAGAGTTGTCCAGCCAACCTGATAAGCAAGATTTTCTGCCGGAGTTCGATCGACCTCATCAATTCTCTTATCTTTTAAATGCTCCGGAATATCATTAAATTCTGAAATATACTTTGCAAAGCTTTTATTTATCTCGTTTTTAAGCTCGTCTTTATTCTCATATGTTCTCAATAGTCTATCTCCTCAGCTTCCGATTTTCCAGTTTCAAAAAAAGGATTTTTCAAATTAGTCTTTGCAAATAACCTTTGAACCTTCACCATCAATTACAATTCCCTGATGGTTGTTAATAGGGCATAGATTCAAATCCGAAAACTCAGTCATTATTTTCTCGGTAACTTTCTTAAATGGTGCTGTAAGATAATGCGGAAGAACATAGAAATCAATCAAATCAAGCCCTGCATCATCTTCTTGTGAGTAGTCCTCCGGCTTTTCATCCATTTGCTCGATATATTGGATGCTTGGAGCGCATATAATTGCGCCTGCCGACTCGCCGATCATCAATTTTCCATTTGCCAATTCCTTTTTCAGCAGTCCATCAGTTCCCGTTTTACGGAGCTGGTCCATAAGAAAGAAAGAATTTCCGCCGGTAAAATATATCACATCCGCATCTTCAAAAACAGACTGTATCGTTGAATAAGCCTCCGTTGAAATATCAATTTCAGTTACGATTGCTCCCAACTTTTTGAATAATTTTCGAGCCGAGCCGACATAACCGGTGTAGCCTTCACGCAACGAAGCTGTTGGAATAAATGCGACTTTCTTATTTTCAATTTCTTCTTTTATCAGACTTCCTACACTTGAAAAGTGCGAACATAAAAATAGTTTCATCAATATTCTCCTTTATAAATACCGATTTGTTACTCACATGATATCATATTTTTTCTTCAATTACATCCACCTAATTTTAATATACTGCCTGTCGACTTGCTTCTGTAACCAGCATCCGGTTAATCTTCTCCTGCATTGTTTCCTTTGCATTTTCATTGAAATGATAACGGACAACATAGACTGTCTGCCCGATTTTCTTTGTAAATGTGTTACCCTCTGTTTTTGTATTCATCATTTTTTCCATAATCATTTTTCCTTTCTTTTGGAGCCCCAGCAGAGAGTCATTCCATTGGTCTCTGTCAGAACATTATTCTTTAAATCAGGCCCAAAATGGGCACTTCCAGTTTCACAGGCTACCTATATATAGCCTTTTCATTTTTGCTTGCAAAAAGCCTTGTGATCACAGCACTTTTTTAACGTAAAAAGCGTTTTAATATGATACAGCCAACGACAAGAAGCATATCTAACAAATATCATTGTCTATCACTTCTGTTTTCTCTGCCGATATCTCTCTAGTTAATGCCTAATAATCTTCCCTGCCAGACAAGACGATAAGTACAGCGTTTGCTCTATCGTGTTTCCAAATACTTTCTTCCATCATACGATGGTTCTTCATCAAGTTCCAGTCCGTGACGTTTACAGATATCTAAAAACATTGTCCGGCAGGCAGAATCGGCTGCAGATTCAAAATTTTATTATTCAAAATAAATAAAAATGGATTCCACCAAAATACCCATCACCAAAAATGTACTGGACACTTCTATTCATTATATTTGCACCAACAACTTGAAGTTATCTTCCTGCTTACGACTTTCCAACAACATAAACTCCAAATATCATTTTGATAATATAAAGATACTTCTTTCTTACCCCAGAGCAAGATCCACCTGTGTTTAACAATATTGTCTTTCCGACAAATGTTCTTTCATCAGGTTTTTATCTTGCTGGGGATTCCCCAAACCCATTCTTTCTATTTATGCCGAGGTTACTGTACACATTAGAGCAAGATCCACCCCGGTAATACCATATCGCTATTTTAGCAATACGGCATTTTTCGGATGTTGGAATCTTGCTGAGGATTGTGCTCCCCAGTTCCTCACATTCAGCATAAATATATAATTGGTTCCTCGAATTTCTTCGGTCACAGCACAGGGAGAAAAAATAGGCTAAACAGCCCTATATCCCTGTGAAATCACCATGTGATTATAAAATAGCAAGGACAGGAAGTGTGGATACACTTCCGCAAAATTGCCAATTTCGGAGCCATATCCAAAATTGAAAAATACATAAAAATTAAAAATCCGAAACCTTACTCGATATCCAAATTTATAATTTTTACAGATTACAAAAAACCAATATGAAAATTTTACAAATTTTGTAACACATGTAAAATTCCCATATTGGTTTTCATTCATCTTTTATGGATTTGGAATATTCTATGTTTTCAAATATTTTACTTTGAGCAAAAAACAGCTCTATAAACTTTTATCATTGCATTTTCTGGTATAATTTCATCAACTCTCCCACACAATCTGCTTCCGTCATTTTTGTACTAAAGCCATACGCAGCCATAACAGCTTTATCATTTGCAGTATGTGCTCGTCGTAACTCGGCTGGCATTGTTAAAGGATCATATAAAGCCGCAAGATTACTACTAGGATATAATGTTCTTGCTTTCAAAATTTCCTGTGCCGATTTTTCAATTTGTTCCCGATTCTTCTCCGTTACTACAGGCCACGGAAAATTGTTATACACTATTGTGTTTGAATAACTATAATCACTTTTTAATCTTCCACACACTGCTCGCATCCATGCCATGTGAACATTCGACATCAATACACCAAATTCATAAAATGATGCATTGGGCATAGTGAATAATTTGTCTCCCGGAATAATTTCACCATCTAAATAATCCATTGGAATATATCTACGATTCTGAGAAGAAACTTTGGGAATCGCAATATATTGATTTTTATGTTCAAGTATTGATGCAAATAAAGTTGGATTCTCAGCCGCTTTTTTTGTGTTCGCTCTTGTACTACTAAGTCTAAATTCACGTACTTTATTCACTCGTTCTAATATCATCGGACATTTTTTTAATAATCCAGGATCAGCTCCAACAAGCCAAATACAATATCTCGGCTTTCGATCAATAAAATCTTTTCCCATCATATAATGTCTAAAAAACGGAGAAGCCTGTGGTTCTTTTTCCAAAAACTCTTCCTTTTCCTCTTCCGTCAATATTAAAAATCCACCATCAATTGCTTGCCCACCTAATGCTATTTCAGGAACATTACACAATGGTTTCATTCTTTTTTCAATGAATATATTTTCTGCATCAAGCAAATATCCATTAATATTATTCGCCGGAATTGCGTTCTCACCTGAATAAATTATTTTCTGCTTATTATTTACAGCTCTGCTAAAGCCAACAATTACACAATGAACATGCGCTTTTATTGACGCTTCACTATCCCATATAAATGTTCTGTATGCAAAATCAATGTGTACACCTGATTCAAAAAGCGGTTTCCAGAGAATCGAAACACTTTCTCCCTGTGTAATTGAATTAGTTGATACCAATGCTGCTCTGATATTATAATTTCCCATATAGTCAGCCGCTTTTTTATACCAGCAACTAACATAATCAAGATTTCCTATACTCTTCCATCCTTCAAATATCTTCTCAACATCTTCCTTCTGCTCCGACGCCATCCAACGTGCTCCTACAAATGGCGGATTTCCCATTATAAACGATAATTTTTCTGCAGGAATTACATCATTCCAATCAATTCTTAATGCATTTCCTTCTGTAATATTTACATATGTCTTTAAAGGAAGAAAATCGTCATTAAATCCATACACAATATTTTTCGTTTCTTCCAACATTTGAGATTCTGCAATCCATAAAGCCGTTTTCGCAACTGTAACTGCAAAATCGTTAATCTCTATTCCATAAAATTGCTGAATAGAAACTCTAATTGGATTATTTACCTCTACCAATGTCATTTGTCCGCCAACTTTTTCCTTTATCACCTCATTCTCCAAACGACGAAGCGACAGGTATGTTTCTGTAAGGAAATTTCCGGAACCACACGCAGGATCAAAAAATGTAAGTGATGCCAATTTATTTTGGAATTCTTCCAATTTTTTATCTCTGGTACGCTTCACTTGAATTGCTCTAATACTATCAAATTCCTTCTGCAAATCTTCCAAAAAAAGAGGACTAATAACTTTATGAATATTTTCAATAGATGTATAATGCATTCCTCCTGAACGTCTGGTCTCAGGATTTAATGTAGATTCAAATACCGCTCCAAATATAGTTGGAGAAATATCACTCCAGTCAAAATCTTCTGACGCTTTTGTAAGAAGTAATTCTTTAATTTTCTCTGTAAAAGGTGGTATCTCAATAGTTTCATCAGCAAATAACCCACCATTTACATACGGGAACTGAGCAAGTTCTTCCTCTAAATACTCGTCTCGCTCTGATACAGGTGTATCCAATATCTTAAATAATTCTATTATAGCTCTCCGGCAATCCTTTACTTCATATGTTTCCAAATAATCATGGAACATATTTCTCTTTCCAAAAATACCAGCATCTTCTGCATACAAGCAAAAAACAATTCGCACACATAAAGCATTCAGGCTCTTTAGTTTATGCTCTCTTTTTTTCTCTCTGCTCAAGTGTTTCATCCTTTTCCTTAATATCTGGTATACGATATTGTTTTAAAAACGCATCATAAATAAGCCCAACAATACCTCCTACTACAATATATTTATGGTTAATACCCCTTACAGCCAGTAAGGAATTATCCATCTTGTTGCTTAAGCTGTTAGAATGAGTATGGCAATAGGTCTGGCCTTCACCTCCTAGACTTAACGTCCGTAAAGCAGTCAGCCAACCAGCCCTCATTCGCAGCATTCGTTTTACGCAGGTTGAACTCTCGTTCGTGTGAAATCCCCAGTAGATTGAATAGGCAATGAGTAAACCTGGTATTGACCATTGCTAATTCATTTCAAAGGAGTTTTTATCATGAACGCTGTTGGTATCGATGTTTCCAAAGGAAAAAGTACTGTCACCATCCGCAGACCTGGCGATATGGTTCTTATGCCGCCCTGTGACATTCCCCACACCCAGTCTGCTATCAATGCTCTTATTGAGCAGATTAAAAGCCTTGACGGCGAAACCAAAGTTTGCATGGAGCATACCGGCAGATACTATGAACCGGTTGCCAACTGGCTCTCTGATGCCGGCATCTTTGTCAGCGCTGTCAATCCCATCCTGATCAGGGATTTCGGGGATGACTCTCTCCGTACTCCAAAGACAGATAAAGCGGATTCTAAAAAAATCGCCCGTTATGCTCTTGACCGCTGGGCAAAACTGAAGCAATATGGAAGCATGGATAAAACACGCAACCAACTCAAAACAATGAACCGGCAGTTCGGTTTTTATATGGACCAGAAAACTGCCATGAAAAACAACCTCATTTCCCTTCTGGATCAAACCTATCCCGGAGCCAATGAATTCTTTGACAGTCCTGCCCGCAGTGACGGCAGCCAGAAATGGGTGGACTTTGTCTACACCTACTGGCATGTGGACTGTGTACGGAGCAAGTCTCTGCAGGCCTTTACGGAGCATTATCGGAAGTGGTGCAAACGCAACGGTTATAACTTCAGCGCCTCGAAGGCGGAAAAGATCTATCAGAGCTCTTCTGACCTGATCGCCGTATTTCCGAAAGATGACAGCACAAAAACGCTGATACGGCAGGCTGTCACGATGCTGAACACCGCTTCACAGACAGTGGAGGCTCTCCGCCTTAAAATGGATCAGACTGCCGCCACGCTCCCGGAATATCCGGTCGTTATGGCAATAAACGGTGTCGGTCCATCCCTTGGCCCCCAGCTTATGGCTGAGATCGGAGACGTTACCCGTTTCACTCACAGAGAAGCGCTTACCGCCTTTGCCGGTGTCGATCCCGGTAAGAACGATTCTGGCAAGCACAACCAGAAAAGTGTACGTACTTCAAAGAAAGGTTCTCCAAGCCTGCGAAAGACTCTGTTTCAGATCATGGACGGCTTGATTAAACGCTCTCCGATGGATGATCCGGTCTATGCTTTCATGGACAAAAAGCGCTCAGAAGGCAAACCGTATTATGTCTATATGACAGCCGGAGCCAATAAATTTCTCCGCATTTATTACGGACGGGTAAGGGAATACCTTGCTTCTCTGGAAGAATCCAAAGAAAGCTGATTTCAATCCCATACTTTGCTTTAGACCAGCGCATTGCGGTGGTCTTATTGTGATACTCTTTTTCAACCTGTATAAAATTTTCAAAATTCATTAGTTTTTGCTTGACTTTTTATTTGCAGACTGCTTTTATTGATACTTCCATTTCATGCGATATTGTCTTTACTTCCTTTTTCACCAAGAAGTCCAACAATGGATATTTGCTTTGTAATTCATCTAAAGCAATCTTTGTCGGTTCTGGCTGTTTCTGGTTCATATCATAAATCCAAATTTCAGCAAAATTTGACGTAACAATCCACCGAGCTCTTTCATCAAAAGTCAGCTTTCCATTATATCTGTCTGCCTGTTCAAATGGAGTAAGATCAACATCTCCTGAATTCCTGATTTTCTGATCCAATGCTTTTCCAAGACTCTTCTGTTCAATAATTACTCGTGTTTCAGGAATATACACATCAATACGTTTTGTATTTCCATCAATTACAACTTTCTTTTCAAAGTTCAAACGTTCTGTCACATTATCCATTCCCAAAACATTCGTCAATAAATCAATCCAATAAGAACGTCCATCTTCATCTTCTTTCCCTTTTCCCATCCATCGGTTTACAAATTGACGGGCAGCCTCTCTTTGTTCTGCATCTGTCATGCTTTTTTCCTCCTAAATAATCGTGCATTCACAAATCTTTCTCCGACTATTTTTACATATCATATCCACAGTATATCATAAAATTATTACAGAACAGCATTCATATATCATTATTTGTATTGTGTCTGCACACAAGGAACTTCTACCGCCAAATCATAATAATATTGATACATGATCATGTTATCTTTTGCTTCTATATACACTCTCTGAGCTTCTTTCAGCAAGTTATTCCAAATATCTTTCCATTCACTAGGAGCCGAATCTAAAAACCACATATTATTAAATGACATTTCTATCGTCCCCCATAAATCATCTTCTTTACGCTCAGTTTTTATATTCATCTGCATATTTCGTGCAATTTCCAATGCATCTTTTTGTAAAAAAGTGAATTTCACTACTTTTTGAGGATCTGGAACTTTCTTAAAACGACGCATATGAGCTTCTGCCTTTTTAATAATTGTTTCCAATTGTTCATCATGCCATTTTTTATCCTCTAGTATCTCTTCTTCTGACATTTGCGCTTTTTCTTCATTAATTTCTCTTTGCATTTCTTCCAATTCATGCTGTGCAATATCATAATATTTCTTTTCAATCACCATAATCTCTCAACTCCATAAAAAAAGAAACAGTCAACATTTTCGTTACAACTGTTTCCTTTATTTTTGAAGTCCCCGGAGCATTTGTATCACTACATTCTGTTCTTTTTCATCAAGATTATTCCAAATATTCAGAACCTCTTGTTGTGATTCTGATAAGCTTACTGGAACATCCATTCCGGCAAAGAATTGTGCCATTGTTACTCCCAGTGCATCACATATCTTTTCTACAGTAGGCATAGTTGGTAAACTTTCTTTAGCAATAATTTTTCCAATCGAAGATTGAGATATACCAGTCAATTGTGACAGCCGATATTTACTCATATCACGTTTTTTACATAAAGCTATAATATTGTCCGCAATATAATCCTCTGTACGCAAGTAAATACACCTCTTTCCGATAGTAGTTACCTTAATTGTAACTAGAAATCCGCAAAATTATTAGAGATGTATCTTACAAGTACTTACTAAGGGAAACAGTAGTATTAAAACAAAAAAAAATAGAACTATATAAAGTTGTATTCCATTAATGTCAGCTTATTATCTAAATGCTCATATTCTCTTTGTATTTCTTCAATTTTATCATATAGTTTCAGCACTGTCGAACCCTTTATCATTTTATTCTCTTGGCACATCTGCCGGAATTTTTCTTTGTACTCCCGCAGTACTCTTCCTTTTTCCTCTAATTCCTCCAGTGTTTTGATTTCCTCTTTATCTGCCATGTATTTTCCTCCCAGACATAATTTTTAATACATAAATGATAACCCTTTTTTCGCTGTTGTTCAATTACAACTTATCGCCTTTTTCTCCCATCAATCGACAATCTTCTTTTTGCTATATACATATGATATACTTCTCTTTATACAACCAATTGCTGTTGTATAGCTCACCATTTTTTCTATCTACAACACAAGAAAGTCAAGTTGTGATGGAAAGGAGGTGAGGACATGGAAATAAATTATGCACTTATAGGCAAACGTATAAGAGAAACCCGCAAACAACGAGGATTATCTGCCGAGGAGCTGGCTGAAATTGCTGATCTTTCTACTGTTTATATAAGCTATATTGAAAATGCCAAGCGTAAACCCAGTTTAGAATCTTTAATCAAAATTAGCAACGCACTTGAAATTACTATTGATGAATTACTCTATGGGAACTTGTTATACAATCCTACGGAATATCAAACTGACATTGATTTATTAATGGCAGATTGTACCAGCACTGAAAAACGTTACATATTCGAGGTTCTTTCAGCCATAAAAAACATTTTACGAATCAATGATTGGCATCTATCCTCAAAACACAATTACGATGCTGATAACCCGAATGATTATTAAATCATTCAATAACAATCAAATATCTATTTCTACATAAACCATCCGTTAATCACTTAACCGATGGTTTATGTCTTTTTCAATCCAAAAATTCTATGATAGTTATATCAACTATAAAGGATGTCGCTATTGATGAAAGAAAGTGAAGAACGAAGCAGTAATATTGATGAACAGAAAGCCAGAATCCGGCAGAGATACAAAGGTATTGATCCAGAAGAACTGGAAGTAATTCCGGCACTTCCACCAGAGGATATTTTTAAAACAGAAAAAAAACTACGAGTAGCTGTATATGCAAGGGTATCTACGGATGATCCACGCCAAACATCCTCATATGAATTACAGAAAAATCATTATCAGGATGTAGTAAATAAAAATCCGAATTGGATGCTTGTAGAAATATATGCCGACGAAGGCATTTCCGGCACTTCGCTTCAACATAGAGATGCATTCAAAAAAAATGATTGAAGATTGTGAAGGCGGAAAAATTGATTTAATCATAACAAAAAGTGTATCCCGATTTGCAAGAAACGTTGTTGACTGTATCCGATATGTACGAGAGCTTTCTTCACTCCGTCCACCCGTCGGTGTATTTTTTGAAACAGAGCATTTAAATACTCTTGATCCCAAAAGCGAAATGATTCTGTCATTCATGTCAACACTTGCGCAGGAAGAAAGTCATACCAAAAGTGAAATTATGAATTCTTCCATTGAAATGCGTTTTCGTCGGGGAATATTCCTTACACCTCCTCTGCTCGGATATGACCAAGACGAAAATGGAGATCTTGTAATCAATCCACATGAAGCTAAAATTGTGCAGCTTATTTTTTATATGTATCTTAATGGAAGTAGTACTCAACAAATTGCTGATTCTTTGACAGAACTCGGTTGTAAAACAAAAAAGAATAATGATGTCTGGTCATCCAGTACCATACTACAAATCCTTCAAAATGAACGCCATTGTGGGGATGTTCTGGCGAGAAAAACATGGACTCCGAATTATCTTGACCATAAATCAAGGAAAAACAATCAAGACCGTAATCAATACAGAAAAGTCGGACATCATGAAGCTATTATCTCCCGAGATGATTTCATAGCTGTTCAAAAATTAATTACAAATGCGAAATATGGAAATAAAGAGATTTTACCAGAATTACATGTGATACAAGAAGGCTCTCTAAGTGGATTTATAAGCATTAATCCAAGATGGTCTGGATTTAAATCCAGAGACTACTTTGAAGCATCTCAAAGCGTCCTTAAACCGGCAAATATGAATGCACCTGATACAATTACTGCTTCCGCCGGTTCCTTCGATTTAAGAGACTATGAAGTTGCTAGAGGACAATTTTTCTCCTCGGTTGGTCGGATTTCTGTTTCTTTTTCATATAAACAGATCTCTTTTAACAAAGATGCTATACGGAAATTTCCAAACATAAAATTTGTCGAAATGCTAATACACCCGAGCTCAAAACTACTTGCTATTCGACCATGTTCCTCTGAAACAAAAAATAAAGTGCAGTGGTCACGTCTCAAAGATGGTCAACTTATTCCAAAACCAATTTCCGGTGCTGCATTTTTGCCAACATTATACGAGATATTTAAGTGGGACAAAAAATGCAAATATAGAATATTAGGAGTTGCCCACCAAAAAGACAATGAAAATGTCCTTATTTTCAACATGGACGATACAGAAATACGAATCCCGACAAGTACCAACGAAGTATCCGCCCCCAATAACAACACGCCTGATACAATATCTGATTCTAAGAGTGTGTTAGCTTATCCTGCCGACTGGATGAATAGCTTCGGTAATAATTACTATACTCAGTCTCAAGCGCCAGAATTAACAGAATTTACAGTGGACAAAAACTGGCAAACTGCTTCAGAAAGTAAACCTTATAAAGAACCCGAGCTACAAACCACTCCCAAAGAAACCATTATACAAAATATAAAGAATATTATTACAGAAATTAAAGGAGACACCCAATGAGCGAGCAACCTATAAATCAATGGAATATGACTACAGAACCTTCTGATATGATGAAAATCAACACACCTATGCCAATAACAGTCGCACCCAGCCCCTCAAATCAAATGGAAGTCATTGACGATGATTCTTTCAGCTATGACGGTTATCAAGTTGTACGTGGCGAATTCTTCGCTCATATTTACGAACCTTCGTTTACGTTTAATAACTACAAGGTATCTGTAAATACCGCCTGCATAAAAAAGCTACCCGATGTCGAATATGTGCAAATATTAGTCAATCCCATTGAAAAAAAACTGGCTGTCCGTCCCTGTCGAGAAGAAGAAAAAGACTCTTTTCGTTGGTGTTCCTCTGGAAAAAAGCGTTCGCCAAAACAAATCACCTGTCGAATTTTCTTTGCTAAAGTGATATCTCTCATGGATTGGAATCCTAATTATCGGTACAAGATTCTCGGCAAATTAATTCGTTCTGGCAATGAAATACTGTTCATTTTCGATTTAACTTCACCTGAAATATTTCCTCGTACACTAAAAGACAATGGAACTGTAACCACTGCTAGGACACCTTCTTATCCTGAAGAATGGAAGAATCAATTCGGTATTCCAGTGGAAGAACATCAGAAATCAATGCAAGTCAATATATTTGAAGGCTACGCAGTATTTGACATACAAGAAAAGAAGAAGGCAACTGATAAATCCATAGAAAAAGCAAAAGAACCATCAACAGCAGAAAGTGAGGAAAAATCCTATGAACAACAAACACTCTTCCCATCCACTAATATGTATTGACTTTAAAAAGAATCGTATACGAATCCACCGCAATACACTCCGTCAAATTGGTAACCCAGAATATATTCAACTTCTTGTTAATCCTGATCAAAAAATGATAGGTATAAAGGCTAGTTGTGCAGAGGATAAATTGGCACATAAAGTTAAGGATTATTTTGTCATCAATGGTAACAGTTATGAATTGTACAGCCGAGAATTACTATATTCACTTTCCCAGCTTAACCTTTCTTGGGAGAAATTTAACATTTTTCGTTTAGAAGGCAATATTTACCCAGATAAGAAAATAGCTCTATTTTCCATGGATAACATCATCACAAAACTGCCACAAACAGAATTCAAATCAGAAATAATGGGAGATGAGTATGCGCAATTATAGTATATATACATTAAAAACAAAACTAGAATTCACCAATTTGTATCAATATCTCAGTGAAAAAGATTATAAACAACTTGAGCAACAGATATTATGTCATTCCTATCACACCCCCATCTGCACATGGAATGGTATTGTCATTAATGGTATAGAAGCATATGAATTATTTCGTAAACACAGTATTCCTTTCCGAATAAAAAGACTCCATTTTTCCAGTAAAGAAGATGTAATTTCATGGATATGTACTGACCAACTTAAACGAGAGGATTTAACCAATATCAATAAAAAATACCTGATTGGGAAAAAATATGATGCTGAAAAAATTTTTAGTTTCAAGACAACTTTCATCTACGAATAAATCTCATATTTCCGGTGCAAGCATCGCAGCAAAAAAAAATATCCGAAGAATGTAATGTAGCAATGGCTACCGTTTACAAATATTCTGCTTACAGTAGTGCACTAGATATAATTGATGAAAAAGTTCCGGATCTTGTCAAACGAGTTCGTTCTGGTCAGCTTTGGATTTCCCAAGCTAATATTATTGAACTTTCAGGATTATCAAAAGAGCAGCTTTTAAGTCTAAATAACTACCTTCTTGCCGAAAAGATAGAACATCTCAGTTATCATGATATGAAAAGGGAATTACTGTGGAATAATTACGCCAAACCGATATTAAAGAAAGAATCTTCCGTTTCTATTCCATCTATACGCAATCTGCCACAATTTGATCCAGATGCGGAAATTGCAAGTCTTACGTTGACGATTCCCTCATGGAACAGTTCTATCGAAAGAGTATTAAAAGTTTCAGATTTTAAAATTGCATCTGATACAGCAAAATATAAGCTTAAATATCAGCTTATGTGCCTAATATCAACCACAAATAATATTTTGAAAAAATTGGAGGAAATATAATTATGGATGGAAATACCGAAGATTTACAAAAGTTTGTTCCCCAAGTGCATTTTGAGCAAATACCTATTAAAAATTTATGTTCAAATCAAGATTACCAACGTAATCTTTCTATCAAACACGTTCAGCGTGCTGCAGCTAATTTTGACCTTTATCAGATAAACCCTGTAAAAGTAAGTAGACGTGATGGGATAAATTATGTGTTCAACGGACAACACACTATAGAAATTGTCGCTCTCGTCTCTGGATCAAGAGAAACTCCTGTCTGGTGCATGGTTTATGATGATCTTGTTTACACTCAAGAAGCAGATATTTTGCAAATCAGATGAAATATGTCAAATCGTTACTACCTTATGAAATATTCATGGCTAATATTGAAGCTGGTAATGATAGAGAACTTATTATTCGTGACCTTGTTGAATCATATGATCTCTCTATTACTTCTTCCTCTCGCCCCGGAGGTATATGTGCTGTATCCACTTTAATTAATATCTATGAAAAATATGGTTTTCACACTCTTGATCGTGTTTTACGCCTTTGCGTTGCCACATGGGAAGGCGCGCCTATGTCCTTTAGCTCCAATATGCTTAATGCTATTGCCCGTCTGGATAATGCTTATGGAGAAACAATGAAAGATGACACATTTAAAGAAAAAGTAGGACGTGTCTCTGTCAGAGAAATCAGTCGTACTGCCAGAGAACGTCGTGCCGGTTCATTAGGGTTTGCAGAAGCTCTTTTACTAGAATACAATAAAAAATCCAAGTATTCACTTCCTTTTGAGAAATTATACACTCATAAAACACCCAAAAAAAGAGAACAATCAACTGAAGATGAATCCGGTCAAAGTTCCACTCCAGAAGGTCAGTTAGATTTATTTTCTACGGATCAGGACAATACTCAGGCTCTGCCAAACGAATAGCGCAGAGCCTTCAGCCTTCGTTCTATCCATACTTTCAAAAGAATACCCTACTCTAAGACTCCCTTTCATGCAAGCACTATTTTATCTTATTCCAAATTCATCATCCGCTCCATCCGCCACCTTATATATGAATATCCATTCCAAATATTTGCTTTTACCGGATACTCTTTCCTGTAAACAAATACAGTGTGATATTTAACAAAATGCATTCTACACCAGTTATGTATATCCTTCATATATATGTTACTTATACCGTTCACCCACTGTTCTAAAAACCATATGTCTTTATCTGACAATAACTCCATTATGAACAGTACATTATAATATTGAATGACACCTACTCTCTTCCTTTCCTCTATTAACCTTTTACACAATAACCTATACTTAATGTTCATATCGTTCCTATGCCTTCCCTCTAATCTATATTTTCCATCCTTATATACGTTATATATATAATTGTTATATAGTACATATAAGGCTCTGCAGCATATCCACTGCCTCTCCTCCACGGACTTCCCCTACAATTATCCTGTCCGGCCTCATTCGAAGGGCTGACCGGATCAGATCTCGGATCGTTACTGACACCGCGCCCGCCATATTGGCCATTTTTGCCTCCAGACATACCAGGTTATCAATTCCCCGGATCTTAAGCTCCGCATTATCTTCAATGGTGATCAGGCGCTCATCTTTTGGAATATATTCTGTAACAGCTCCAAGGAATGTTGTTTTTCCACTGCCTGTACCTCCACCGATCACAATAGAATATCTTGCCTGAACAAGTTTTTTTAAAAACTGTGCACATTCTTCGGTGATGCTTCCAAAAGCGATCAGTTTTTCCATTGTGATAGGATCATCCGGAAAACGACGGATCGTCAGGATCGGACCATTCAGAGCAACCGGATAAACCACTGCATTCACACGTGCTCCGTTTTCCAGCCTTGCATCTACAATGGGCATGGACTCGTTGACAACCCGGTTACAGCGCCCTACGATCTGCTGGATCACATCCTCCAGCTTCTCTTCTGACGTGAAGACCTTATTCCATCTGGTCAGTTTTCCTCCCCGTTCCACAAAAATATGATCCGGACCATTTACCATGATCTCCGTAACACTTTCATCATCGATCAGTTCCTGCAGAACATCCAGCTTGCGCACAGAACAGAACAGCTCCTGTCTGAGCTCTACTTTCTCCTTCAGTGAAAGAAACAGTTCCCTTGCCTGAGTTAATATCAGTTCATCGATCACCCCCAGGATCTCATCATCGGACAGCTCTCTGGAAACATCCAGCTGTTCCATGAGCAGATCATACATTTCCCGGAATTTTTCTCTGTTCATGACCGCTCCTTTCTCAAAAGTTCACGGATATAATCTCCCAGTTCACTCCAGACCAGCTGTTCTACGTAAGCGTCAGAAGAGATCCTATCCATATGAAAGGGCAGATGCACCTTTTCTGTTTTTTCCAGGATCTTTTCTTTATTCCAGATACGCAGAAGATTTTCAAATTGTGTCACCTTACAGACAGAAAGTGTGTCATTCAAAACCGGCATATAGATTTTTCTGCACATTTCCAGAAGCCGGAAATCCTCATCTCCATTTTCTCCCATATCCAGGATCAGCACTTCATAGGAACTGTGAAGTACGATCTCCTGCAACAGCCGCTCCCAGTCTTCCCAGTCCACAGTCCGGATATCTGAAGGTGTTCTTACAGGCGGTATAAAATCCAGATTGTTTACTGTCTGGATCATTCCGTTCATTCTATGGATCAGATTTTCATTTCCCTGGCGAACATAATAAAACAGATCACTCAGATTAGCCGGAAATTTTTTCCCAAGAAGTTCTTCAAAACCAGAATAGGATTCCAGATTCAGATAAAGAACGGCACGTTCTTTCGCCAGTATCTGTCCCAGCGCAAGTGCAAAGGATGTCTTCAGACATCTGCCCAGAGGAGAAAAAATACCGATGATCTCCATTGTCTTTTTCAACACAGGAAAAAGTTACCGGATCAAGAGACTTCTCTTCTCCATAGCAGGCCATCACCTCCCTTATCACATCTGAGGAAGATTGATATTTATACACACTTGAATACTGATCCAGTTCCGGAGGATGCACACCCTCTGAAAGAATGATGATCTTTCCGATACCAAGGTCACGGACTTCTTTTCGCATTGCTTTATCGGAAATCAGCAGCAACTCAATATGATTTTCTTTTCCGTAGGCAATGAGACTTTCCGCCGTGGTAAATGCCTGGATCTCAAACGGAAGATTCTTTTTCTGGTTCAGATAATCCATAAAATTGAAAGCATAATCCACCTCCAGATCACAGACTGCAAATATGTTTTTCTTCAATACACACCTCCTGCATAAAGCACCGCACTCAAAAATATGGGTACCGTAAAATGAAAGTTCTCCGGAAAGCTCATCCCCTTTCTGTAATAAGGACGTATCTCACCGGTACAGTAAAACTCATTCATATACTGATATAAATAAAGGAATCGTCGGCGGATACCGCCTGTAGAAATAAGAATTGCCAGAGAAATGCCTGCACCTGCAAGCAGAGAATAAACAATACATTCCATAACTGTCCGCGGCCCCATGATCCCGCCAAGTGCGCACAGAAGCTTGATATCTCCGGCGCCGATCATATGGAATATAAAAAGGATTCCCAAAAGAAGCACCGGCACGGCCACTCCTGCCAAAAAGATCACTCCACCTTTCGGCCCGTTTTCTGTAATCTGGATCAGGAAACCGATCATAAAAGAAAAAAGGATCCATCCATTGTCTACAGATGCATCTTTAAGATCCATCCAGACCGCCATCGCAGATATCACCACGGATAATTCTCCATAAAGAAACATACATGCCCCCTTTCCTTCTTAAAATATATGTTTATTCAGTTATGATAAAAATGGGATTTCCCGCCTGACCTGGCGGTGATCGATACCAGAACGATCTCTGGTGAAATTAATTATAGAATTTCTAGGATGCGATTTTG
>ENA-OQJI01000032-OQJI01000032.1-human-gut-metagenome-genome-assembly--contig:-NODE-32-length-30985-cov-1.426664_pt1 | contig 30985 bp, 33 predicted proteins | sample MGYA00242602_ERZ504768 | MGnify/ENA primary metagenome ERZ504768 (study PRJEB26092, sample SAMD00036368) | human gut metagenome | host: Homo sapiens | study: EMG produced TPA metagenomics assembly of...
CGAGAGGTCGCACGGCAGCAGCAAAACGATAATAAATGACAATCAAATAGAAAGGGATGAATAAAACTGTAAAACAGGGGTGTTAAAACAGGGTAACGGACAACCGGAACGGATTGCCCGTACTATATCGGAGAAAGGTGAACTATAAAGGGAGGTGGAATCGGATGGATTGGCCCATCTCTTGATAATTGCAGAATGACGACTGTATTAAATCATAGGGAATGAGTAAGTCTTTTTGATAAGGCAGAATGCAGTTCGGAACAGGCAACCAGAAAAACAATGTTTTTTGTTTGCTTATCCGCCAATTTTTCGTTATCTTTGTCAAAATGAAGACAGCAGACGGTACTTTCGGGTACGGTCATTGTCGTGACATGGAAGATTCATACTCGGCTTGGAAACAGGCGGAGATTGATATACATATTATACGTTCACTGAACGTCTTGGAATAGAAAACTGACACTTATCAAAAAGACAAGATGTATAGCAAAATATTCATACTGTATGTTTATACAGCAAGGGTTTGCTTATCTGCCTTTTAGGTATGGCAGTACCTCTATTCCGGAATAGCGTAGGTTCATGCTGTTCTTTAGGGTGCAAGGTGGACATAATTCTTAAAAACACATTGAATATGAAACAGATTTCCTTGCACGTGTATCAGTCCATCGACGGTTGTCCGGCTCCTTCGGACAAGCATTTTGATGCGGCTGTGGATGCCTCCAGTTGTGTGCTGATTGACGAAGAAACTTACCTGCGTATTTATATGAACCATTTGGGTTGGCCGATTACGGCGAAAGAGACTTTGGTTGTGACGAACGGCGGCATCGACCTGACGGAGAATGAACGAGTGAAGTTCATCCAAGGAGATGCAGTGGCAGAACTGAGACAGATGAAGGAAGACGGCGACGGTATGGTGGTGGCTTACGGTGAGGAAATCGGGGCTTTACTCTTGGATAACGGGCTGGCGGACGAAATCACAGTGACAACCGTTCCGGTACTAATCGGCGGCGGCGAAAAGGCATTGGAATGCGGATTGAATGACGGCAGAGCTTGGATTGTGCGGTCAAATAAGGTGCTGGTGGACGGAAAAATGAGGACGGTGTACGGGAAGGTCTAATATGACAAATAGATATTATAGCAAAAGTGCAGCAACCAATTGCTGCACTTATTTATAAAAAAGACGTGCCTTAAACATGCTAAATAGGCGAAAAGTAAGGCAAGTATATTACTTTTTAAGCCGAATACTAAAAAAGGTAGAGAAAGATATAAGGAGGATGGAGCCTCCGAAGATATAAAATACAGCAACACCAACTAAACCGGCACATAGGTAAAGCCGGGCAATACATCAGAACTAATAGCGTACTTTGCCATATCACGCTATGGCTGACAAAACAGCCTTTACATGAATGGCAAAGGAGTCACCGCTACGGCTCGGAATATGCGAAAACAAGATGGCTGTTATACGATTGAGCTGCCATAGAGATTTAGAACTTTTAGTCCATTCGCTGTAGCCTTACGATAAGTATAAAACGTACCACCCTTGGGTTTGCCGTCATACCAGGCAATAAGAGACGAACTTTGAAAAACCATATAGTCGTTGCGTCGAAGCAAACAGCCATGGTAGTAGTGTTCGCTCAGGATGATAACATCATCCGAGTTACAGAGAATAGTATCATACCGGGCTTTCATCGCATCGTTCCACCGCTCGGATTGTCCGCGATACGGTACTACGGCAATAACTTGCAGACCTGACAATTCGGACTGCAACGCAAGAGCAACTTCTGCCGCCAGCATATCAAACCCCATGGCACAACCACAGTAAAAATGACGATAACCTCCAGCGTATGCCTTGGTTATCGCTGCCTTTAATTGCAGCTTCAGTTGCTTCCTGTATAGGAATGGAATATTGCGGTGTCCACTGAAGCAAACGGACACTGCCTTATCATACTTTGTCTGGGTCATATTATTTCACTTTGTAATGGGTTCTTGCGAGGAATATACCTCCGAGTACATTAGCACCAAGGCTTTCAAGCTGATTGGCATAGGTAGCATAACTCAGCCCTTTGGTTATCACATCATCAAAGACTACCACAGACCTGCCGTTGAAAAAGGCCGAATCAAACTCAATGACGTTTACCTTACGGACTTCTTTCTCTGCCTTACGGTTTTCGTGAATGGTTAGCCTCTCACCACTCACTGATACATGGTCATAACCATTGATAGCTCCCGTCAGTTCGCATACTCTTTGGCAGAATGCTTTGTAACGTATCTCGTTCTTCTTATCGGTGGATGCCGGTACGGGAGAAAATACAATGTTAGTACATGATGTTCCATAACGTTCGGTCATGTTGGCTGCCGTGCGTTGAGCAACCTCTTCGTATGCCCGTCCATCCTTGAAATCAAAGACTAACTTGCGGTCTGCTATCTCACGCTCACTCACATTGCGTATGCGTGCAGGAAAATACTTACAGAACCATGCCTGTGGCTTGTCCAACTGTTTTTGAAGTTCTATGTCTATCGTCTTTGCCATAACTCTGATAATTTTTCTTTTTCCCTCTTTTTGAAGGCTGTTCAGCCTGCTGAGGGATATTTTCTGCCATCAACTGCCGCCCAAGAATACCGATAAGACAAAACGGGGACAAGAAATACGCTCTGACGTGTCAGAGGAAGATTTTTCGTTCCAGCGATAGTGGCGATTTGATGTTTGGTAAAAGGCGGCTTACTTTGCGGAAAATATGACTACAGCAGAGCTAACCGACAAACAGAATATGCTTTCTTACTACAGGCGGTTGTCATATAGACATGTAGAATAGGTGCAAGATTTATAAAAGGAATGGGTGGGCAGTGGAACGTCTGTGGCTTGCCGGTCCAAACTTCCCGATGAAGTGACCATACAACTTAGTCTCAAATCTGGCGAAGCGTAAACCTTGGCAGTTTGTGACCGAGGTGTACGGTCTTTTCATGTTTGGCTTCCGTAAAGAGTCTTTCACTCACCCCATAGCAGCTCTGCTGCCATAAGGTGAGTGAATGTCTCTTGCGGACAAGTCCTGTGACGCTCCGCTGATGGTGTGGGGCGAAGCTATAAAAACAAACAGACGGCATTGCCGGTTACAAAAGAACAGATAGCAGAGGTCGCTGCAAGGACAACAGATTGGCTTGATTGACACTTGTGGCAAATATGCCATCGTCCTTGCTTTATCCCAAAGACTGGTACACAGCATATAGCAGACTTGTATGCCATTTGCCGTGTACCGGTCAGGGCGAACATCTTCTATAAAAGTTGAGCATGTACAATTAAAAGAGGAAATTGTATGGGTAAGACTTTATGATATAAAAGTGATATGGCTTATAAATTATCGGTGCTATTTTAGATTAGTGCCACGATTTTGCTAACTTTGCAAGTGAGTGAAAACGAATTTGATATAAGTAATGAAGCCATAACCCCCATATCCGATTATGTCGAAATACACCGTAATGTTGTAAATAACCAGATTGAAACGGGCTGCTTCATTCAAATAAAAATACGATGAATGCAAGACTATTGTTCATACTCCTGCTTTTCACAATTGGGGCATTGTGGTATATTATCGGCTACTGGCGACGAAAAGCAGGAGAAGCGGCATTCGCCGCCGCACGGTTGACCGAAAAGAGCGAGGAACGTGAACGTTACTGTCGTCTGGCGGTAATGGCCGGTCATCGGGAAGCCTGCCGTATGTTCTGTCTCTTGCATCCCGAACGGTTTGATGGCCATTCTCCCCATAAGCCGTTCAAGTTACGAGGCATCCGAATCTCCTTTTACGGATATTACTATCCGTCACGATACAATGCGCTGCTCAATGATGAACAGAGGGCTTTCTGCCATTCCATCTACCAGTTCAAACAAGGAGATATACACGGAATCGAGTTCTTTAAAACGTGTATGAATGCCTTGCAACTGAAAAAGAGACCTTACCATATAATGTTCATGCCGTGTAGCAACTGGATAAAATACGGTCAACGGTTCAAACGGCTCGACTGGTACATCGGAAAGCACCGACAGGATTTAACTTCAGGACTGTACGACGTTGATATTTGCGATGCACGAGAAAGCCTGCATGAGGCCAAAGGTGGAGAGAAGCGTATCCTCGAACGAAACTACCTCATTACCGGAAAAATCAAAGGGAAAGAGATTATCATCATAGATGATGTGCTGACAACCGGGCAAAGCGTGGTGGATTACAAGGAAGAGATAGAACGGTGCGGTGGCAAAGTAGTGGCGGCTATCTTCTATGGCAAGACGCTCTCCATGCCTTCGATGCTCCTTGTACAAATACACGTCTGGGGCAACCATATTGCCCATATTATTGAACGGATGACAAAGTAACCGGAACGTTTTCAGCCCTTTTCACTTCTCTTTTACAAACCTGCCAATGCTGATATACACTCCTGCCGGATGGATTGGATATAATCGAGTATAAGCGAGGGGCTGATACTCCTGCCATTGAGTTTGCAGGTGATATGCAGGTGTTCGCCGGTGCTGCGTCCTGTGGAGCCGGTAATGCCAACCACATCACGAGGATGAACTATTGCCCCTTTGACGATAAGAATTTTAGAGAGATGACAATAACTGACGGTGTACCTACCATGCCGCAAGGTACATACTTGCCGGAAGTCTTGTCCTGTCCGACCTTCACGACCACACCCTCCATCATGGCCATCACCTTGTCGCCACGTGCGCGCAAGTCCAGTCCGCCATGAAATTTACTCTTTCCCGTAAACGGGTCCTTACGGTAGCCATAAGGCGAAGTGACCTTGATATAACGTAACGGGTAACTTACACTCAAGTAACGATCCATCCACTTTTTCTTATCCATATCTGCGGATACCGGGATACCTGTTGAAACTTCCTGTACGGAAATCTCGCTTTCGGATGCCGGTTCCGCTTGGTCTAACCCCATATCCAATACCTCCATCTTGTAGCGTGTTGGGGTAACGGCAACGGTATTGAATTGTGCTTTGGCTGGCGTGATACATAATGAGACACCCGTCATCATCAATAATAAAATCTTTCTCATGGCAGCAAAGTTAGCACGCTCTTCTTATGGTCTGTCCATTGCCGACTGTTTTCTCTCCAAATATAACTATTTAATCAATTTTGAATATGATTATTTGCGAAAAATCATATTCAAAACATTAAAAATACCACTTTATAATCACTTATAAAGAAATGTTTTAGTCATCAGATAAGAAATCGCTCTATATTTGCTGAGTATAATTTTATAACATCGTTCAGAATATGAAAAAAGAACAATTTGAGTTCAACGAACTGCCTTATCCGACATTGGCCCGCTTTGGGCTTACCCAAGAAATGATTGAAGATTTGCCCCTGTGTATCCTGAAAGAAATCGGGAAAGGCGGCTACTCGCCGGTACTGCCCATGCGTGTCACTAACGAGAATGGCGAAGTAATCGAGAGTCGCAGTCGGTTTGCCTTTATCCGTATGGATAGCGGCGAGGTGGATGTGGTTTTTTATCCCACACTGAAGTCGTCACCACTGGAATGCTACAACGAGGAGCAGCAAAAACAGTTGCTTGACGGCAAATCCATCATTGCAGACGTGGCTATGGCGGACGGACGACGCAGTAAAGCTTTCGTGCAAATCGACGAGGAAACAAAACAGGTGATGTATGTTCCGACACCCATCATCGCCCGTAACCTGAAAGTGCTGGCAGAGGTAATGTACTTAGGTACAGTAGAAGTTAACGGAATGCAGCATGGTGAGCCTCTGACGGTGGCAGTGGATGGCGAACCTGTCACGGTAGGCATCGACCTTCACAACAAGACGGGCATCCGTTTCTGCGCAGGTGACGCGCAGAAATGGAAAGAGCAACCCAAGCGTGAATGGGATAAGTACACCTTCGGTTGCTACGGTTGCTGGGTGATGGATGATGACGGCAATCTCGACTACGTTCCAGAGGAGGAATACACCGAAGAACTGTGGAACGAACAGAAGAAAAGCGGTGAGCGTAACCGAGCGGCAGGTATTCACAAATAAGACCTATTTAATATAAGCGTATGGCACAACAGATATATTATCCCGAAGAGATTCTCGTCGAGAAGATGCAGAGCGGCGAATACGGCTGGCTCGATTACATCAACCATTTTTCTGCCGAGTGGCAGGAGGAGTACGCCCATTACTGTGAGGCAAAAGGACTCACGGTCTGCGAAGATTCTGCCGCCGGGTTTGTCCGTTTCAAAGACGAACAATTGGAAGCGGCTATGAAATACGGCAACGCATAACAAGTAACCATCATAACATCAGACTATGACGATACGAACAAATACTAATCCTCGGCAGATGGACTTGCAACCCGAAATGCGCAATCTACTGATGCGTAACGGACTTCAAGCCCATGTCGCATTTGACGGAGGCGGCTACCGGCTGATTGTGCAAGGGCATGATTCACCGTTATTGGTCTATCCTATAACAGAACGACAGATGTTGGCTCTGACGGACTGGGGAACGAATACGGCCAACAAGAAAGCCTACAACATACTCACGAGTATCATAGGAAAAGACTTCTATATGCCGAAAAATTTCGTCCATGCCCGCAATGCCAACGGTCGCGTGGCGATGGGGCTACATGGCTACCGCATCGGTATCGGTGAGTACGGACACATGGGGCGACTGGGTATGCCCCCTCCATTCCTTGGTTGGACACCACGCGAACAGTGGGGTTTCCACCTACGCAGAGTTGGTGGGCAGCTTTTCTTTCCGGGGCCATCCATCGTACCCGAACGCCCAGACGGGCGCATGAAGCCCGGCGAACTGCAATCGGGTGGCTACGGCTTTTACTACAAAGGCGGTCAACAGGAGCAACCCATTGTACAGCAAGATGTATTGAAGAACTTGCAGGAGGTCATTACACCGCTTGTCAGCCGTCCGCGCAGCAGGAACCGGCACAAGCATACAAGGAGTTGATTGCTTCACCAGTCTATTTTTCCAACGAGAAATGGTCGGAGTGCCTTACTTCGCACGGTCTTATCGTGGATATGGAACGGAGGACACTGACCGTACAATCGGAAAGTGTCAATGCCGATATGGTCTATGACCTGACGGAAGAAGAAGTGAAAAAACTGGCTACCGCATCCATCGAGGAACAACCTGTGGAGAAACGGCTGGATCTGCTGAACGGCATTATCGGAGCGGACTTTGCCGATAAAGTAACGATGGAACAGCTCAACAGCGAACAACGCATCAGTATCGGCCTGCATCCCGAAGTGCGGCATGAACTGGAAGAACGGCAGCGGCAGGAACAAGAATTATTCATGCAGCAAGAAACTCCGATGCGGCAGGAATACATACAGGGCAGTATCGGTGCAGCCGTGGACGGTCGTGACCTGCAACTACTCAACGAAAGCAAAGGCTGGTATCGTGAGGAGAAACATGGCCGGGAAGTAGAGGTCAGTGACATTGCCGTGCAACCAGCACAGACGGAGGGTAAATACAAGATGTCCGCTGTTATTGACGGACAGGTCATCAGCCACGAAATCAGCCAGAAAGACTACGACAAGTTTCTTGCTGTGGATGATTACCACCGGATGAAACTTTTTTCGAAGATTTTCAACGAGGTGGATATGAAGACACGTCCTGAAGCGAACAAGGGGCTTGGCGTGAAGATATTCGCTGCCCTTACCGCCGGTGCTGTGGTGGCATCGGAAGTCGCACATGGCTTCCATCACCACCACTCTCCGGAGTTCTATGGCGAACGTTTCAGCGGACCGCCACATCCATACTTCAAGCCCGGCGTAGATACACCGAGAGATGTGGCCATCCGTAATTTCGAGGCACAGATGAATCAAGATATTAATGAAATGAGAAGAGGGAGGTAAACCTATGAGAGACGGAGACCTTACATACGATGACTTTCTGCAACGACTAAACATCCAGGACGTATTGATTGACGCAGGGTATCACCTGAACCGTCGTGACGGTCTGCGCTATCCCTCGTATGTTCGTTTGGACAGCGACGGCAGACGTATCCGTGGTGACAAATTTATTGTGACACAACAAGGAAAATGCTGTTTCCACGCACAACAACAGAAAGTTTATAACATCATTTCCTTCATCAAGGAGCATCCGCACTTTTTCACGGAGTACCATGCGGGTATGTCTCCGGACAGACTGGTGAATCTTGTCTGTAACAGATTACTGAACATTCCTGTCACTGAACGGAAAACCCGAATAGTGAACCCTAAACGAGATGTAAAGCCATTTGACATAGCGGATTACGACATTCATAAGTTCAATCCGCAGAATCGGGAAACGCAGAAAAAATTTTATCCTTATTTTAAAAGCCGAGGTATCGACCTTTATACACAATATGCCTTCCATCGGCATTTTTATCTGGCTACGAAACATCGGGAGGACGGTGCGACCTACACGAACCTGTCCTTTCCACTAACCCTGCCCAAAGGCGACGGAGCGATTGTGGGACTTGAAGAACGAGGACGTGCCCGTATGGACGGGAGCGGCAGCTACAAAGGCAAAGCCGCAGGGAGCAATTCAAGCGAGGGACTGTGGATTGCCAGCCCTGCCCGCACTTCTCTCACCTCCGCCAAACATATCTATTGGTTCGAAAGTGCTTATGATGCGATGGCATATTACCAACTTCATCAGGCACAGAACAAGGATCTGCGAAAGGCGGTATTCATCTCTACCGGAGGGGCACCGAGCCAGCAGCAATTCATAGGAGCGATAAAAGCAACTCCCCATGCCTCACATCATCTTTGCTTCGATCATGACCGTGCCGGACAAGTCTATGCTATCCACTTTGCTCTCACTCATGCAGGCTGGAACTTCTCCACCTGTCTGTCACAAACCGGCAGACTGATTGTACAGAACAACAGCGAAGACTATTCACAGTATGAAATAGAACTTGAACCATTCAATTTTGAAAAGATTACAGCCATTCTGGGTATAAATGATGCAAAACAAAATTTGAAGAATGGGGAGCGTGACGACATGGGAATTGGTGACGGCTATCTACAGGAAATGAGAATGGTTTGTATGGATGAGTACGAAATGGCTCGTGACGAAGGTTCTGCCAGTGAGGAAGAATTAGAGAAAATGAGAAGCAATCTGGAAGCCATCGAAAAAGCGATTGATGCTTCCATTTCCGGTCCGGAAGCTACAGGATGCATCTTGTATGAATCTGCCGCAGAGGGTTATAAGGATTGGAACGACCAGCTACTCGGCAAACGGATAAAACCAGAGAAGGATAACCTTGACGATTGGGAGATCAGCGGTAAAGCCACGCTGAATCATGCCTTGTCCGATTTGCCCGAAGTCAATCCGGAACATATCCGAAACGGATTATACGACGAAGCGGACCATGAGGCTGTGCGAAAGCGTCTTGAACGTGCGGACAGAGTAATATTCTCCTTTGAAACCAATGACCAAGGAATGTCAGATAAGGGTTTTCAGGAAATGTACAAGATACGGGAAGAACTTGCCCGGTTGGAAGTGGATATAACCAATTCTCTTTCCGGAATGAGAGAAGACTTTCATTCCCGTTTTCACCGATAATCCATAAAACCTATGCAGAGAACTTGTCACAAAACCATTGTCATCCATCCACATACCGGGCAATTTGTCATCAACGAGCTGCCCACTCTCGTGCTGTGCGGCACTGTATGGGTGTACGGAGGCATGGAAGGGCTGCCATTGACAGCTATTGCCACAGTAATTGCCTTGATACTCTCGTTACTGTTACTCTACCGTTATCTCTACCTGCGGCGAATCCGTTATTGCATCGGCACGGAACAACTTGTCAGTGAATACGGTATTATCCGTCGCAAAGTGGATATATGGAGCTATATCGTATCGTGGATTTTCAAGAGCACCAAAGCCTGCTGCAACAATTTTGTGGGCTGAAAACCGTACGTATCCTTTCAATGGACAGAAACACGCCCCGTCTTGACCTGATCGGTATCTTCCATAGGGACGACCTCGTGTCAATTATCCGTGAACGGGTAGAAACTAACAAACGAAAAAAGGGAATATATGAAATCACGAATCATTAGTCTGGGGCTGGTTGCCTCGCTGGTATGCCTGCTTCCACAGGTGGCAGAAGCCCAAATTGCGGCTTCCAATCCGTTGGAATGGACTGCATTGGCCGAAGGTAACGAACTGATAAACGGGCAGATTGAAAAACAAATAAAGGGACAGACACAAACAGCCTTGCTCCAAAACAGCATCGCTACCGAGTTCAACCAAATCCACAAGTGGGAGAAGCAGTACAACAGTTACCTCAAGACAGCAAGCGGTTACGCTTCATCACTGAAAGCCTGTACGCATCTCTACAATGACGGTGTGCGGATTTTCCTCACGCTGGGGAAATTAGGCAAGGCCATCCAAAACAATCCGCAGGGCATTGTGGCCAGTATGAACATGAACAACCTCTATATAGAAACAGCAACGGAACTTGTCTCTGTTTTTACATTGCTGAATGACGCTGTGGCCAAAGGTAGCAACGAAAACATGCTTACGGGGGCAGAACGCAGCAAGACGCTATGGGCGTTGAACGACCAACTATCGGATTTTAGCCGGAAGTTACATCTGCTCTATTTGAGCATACGGTACTATACTTTCAATGATGTGTGGAACAACGTAACGGCAGGAATGCTTGACCGTGACAACGGTGAGGCAGCTCGTATGGCTCTGTCCCATTGGCACAGGGCGGCAGCTCTCGTCCGATAAAATATATCAGTTATGAAATGGACAATTTGGATAAGTATATTACTGCTGTGTCTTACCGGTATCGGTGAGGTACAAGCGCAGAATGACCCTGTACTGGCCGGAATGATTGCAGTATATACCGAAAAGGCAGAGAAGGAGCTGAAGAATCAGGAAAAGGTCATGCTGATGCAGACCACCGGACATATTTGGACAAAAGAAGAAGTGCAGGCGACAACAGACCTGCAACGAGAGTTTAATAACTATCTAAACTCTTTCCGGTCAATAGTCTGCTATGCGGCGCAAACTTATGGGTTCTATTATGAGGTATCGAGGCTGACAGACAATATGGGCGACTTCACCAAACAATTGAAGCGAAGTCCAGCCAATACGCTTGCCGTAGCCCTATCCACACAGCGCAACAAGATTTATAGGGAACTGATGATGAACAGCGTGGAAATAGTGAACGATATACGCACAGCGTGCCTTTCGGAGAACAAGATGACGGAAAAAGAGCGTATGGAAATTGTCTTTGGCATCCGTCCAAAGCTCAAAACTATGAACACAAAGCTGCAACGACTGACCAAAGCGGTAAAGTACACGACAATGGGCGACATTTGGCGGGAAATCGACGAGGGTGCACGTCCCGAAGCTGATAAACGTAGTATCGTGGACGCAGCCAAGCGACGTTGGCGACAGATTGGAAAGAATGTAAGACCTTAAAAATGTAATGATATGGGAATTTGGGATTCAATATTAAAATATGGCGGCAAAGCAGCAAAAGCTACCGGAAGAAGTATGGGACATGCTGCACTGCATCCTTCACAAACCTTACGGGGCACAGGACAAGCCGTCAAGACCGCAGCCATCGGCGGTGCAGTCGGTTATGTGGGTTGGGAGAAACTAACCACAGATAAGAGCGTGGTACATATCGTAAGCGATGCGGTCATAGGGAAATCGGCTACGGATACCCTTGCAGATGCAGCGGACGGTGTGCGAGAACTGACAAGCAAAGCCGGAGAAGCAGTCGGTTCCGTCAGCGGTACGGTAGCCGGCATAGACTCAAAACTGGGTGGAGTATCGAATTTTCTACGGCAAGTCTCCAATGGCGGAGTTTCCGATATGTTCGGTAACTTTTTCCGTAATCTCGGACAGGGTAACGTGTCGGGATTGAGTATAGCGGGACTGGTCGCAGCAGCATTTCTTATATTCGGACGCTTCGGCTGGCTGGGCAAGATTGCCGGTGCATTTCTCGGCATGATGCTTATCGGTAACAATGCCGGTATTTTCCGCACACCTGATACGAGAAGCATACAACGAATACAGACACCCGCTCTTCCCGTTGAAGAACAGACGAATAGCGGGGGGATGAAAAGATAAGAATAAGAATCAAATATAATCACATAATGAAATATACAGAAGAAATGATCCTGCAATCCGAAAGTGGATACTGTATGCCTTTTGAAGAACGGAAGGGCAAGGATGTGAAACTATCGCTCGGCTATGGCGAACAAACCGATCCGACAACGGGCAAAACATATTTTCATCATGGCATCGACTTCGATGTACGGTGTTACACACTGGCGGCTGTCGCCAGCGGTATCGTGTCAGGTATAGGCAATGACCCTATACTCGGCATCTGCCAAACTATACGCTATGGGGAGTATGAAGTGACCTATGGGCATTTGTCAAATGTCTTCGCCCAGTTCGGACAGCGTGTCAAGGCCGGACAGACTGTAGCTTTAAGCGGTGACAAGCTGCATATCGGGATACGCTTCAAGGGTGAGGAACTGAATCCGCTGGAATTTCTAACCATGCTGTATGGGAATATCCAAGCATTGTGTCATGCTGATGGAGGCGAAGCGGCAACATCTCCCAACATGGAGATGGCACTGACCACCGATTACGAGCAGGACAGACAGGAAATAGAGGAATTGATGCTACGTTTCCTGCCCTACTACATGGAAGACTTACAGCGTGGTGCATACCGACTTCCTCCACATACGGAGCAGTCACTCCGCCATGTCTTTACAATGGGAGCAGTCAAAGAATATTTCTATGAAAATATGCCAAGTATATCCAACCCACTCGGACTGGGACATAAAGCAATGCCGCTTGCTTGTAAGGTGCAGAACCTACTCATTGCGGACTTCCTGCATTACCTTGCCCTACGGCATGGCGTGTACTTATCGACGATGGGCGATGATGTAAAAAACTCTACGACGAAGCCCTGACCCATAGTGGTATCATTGACCCACTGGCAGAATTAGACATAGACATCCAGAGCTTTGACATACCGAGAGCAGTCACGGTATATCCTGACCGGGCCGGTGTGCGCTGGTGGACGAAAGCATGGTTCAATAACCGGGAAGAGGGCGAAGCATCGGTGGAGATTGAGCGAGAACAAGCGATACGCTTCATTCACGACAACATCGAGAAGGATGTATGGCTGGAAGAGTTTTATCCCAAACAGATGGAAATTTACCACAACGCCATCGAGCAGACAAAAGAGCAATTATTAATGAATAGAATAGGATAAACATATAATACACTATGGACGGAATCAAGCATAGCGGACGGTTTGCAGAAATGGAACGCCTCGTGAACGACTATTTCAACTGCCATATCGCACCCATCATGTCAAAAACGCGGACTGACCTCATACGGAATCAGGGAGAGGAAATGAAAGAATATTCCACCTCTTTAGGTGGTATTCTCAGTATGATGGCATCTTCGGCACAACCAATGAGCGACCCCTATCAAGCACTCAAGGTCACAGGCGAATGGAACTCCAAAACAACAGAGGACTATATCGAGATGTGCAAGACGGAGATTACCGGTTCCGAGGAAATGCAGCAAGACCTTGCGTATATGGCCGGGCAGTGGCGGGATACCGTCGTGCAGGAAATCGGAAGGGCACGTTACAATGAGTTGTCAGAACAGCTCGGTTGTGACCTCGCCTATGCCTATATGGACCACCGAATAGAGGAACTGATGATTGACCGGTTGGTGAAAGAACGTATGCCCAAGTCTTCCGCTGACTACATCATCCGAAAGGCTGCCGAATCGAGTCTGCTGGGATTATCGCAGACGTTAAGCCGTTCACCGCTGACCGATGAAATAGAGGCACGAGGCGAAGCAGCTTACCGCCCGAACAGATGGGAAAAAGGTACGGGATGGATGTTGGGCACAGCCGCAGATACCCTGATGATGGGTGGTACTGGTTCATGGACGACACTGGCAAAGTTTACCGGTGCAGATGTGGCTATTGCAGCCATCACCAATCATTTTGAAGGCAAGAAGCCTGATACCCTTTCAGTAGAACAGTGCATCAGTAAAGGAGTGTTCGGCAGAGACAGAAACGTATTCGACGATTTTCGCAAAGAGGCAGCCCAAATACAAATCAAAGAGAACACGGCGATTGGTACAGACAACAAGCAACTGAAAAAGAAAATCCCTGTCATGGACTTTGGCTTCATGGAATGGACACAAAACCAGAATAGCGGTTTATTGTGGCCGAATGTACAGAGCAAGGAAGAACAGAAATATGAGGAACGGTACAAGGATGTGCCGATTGTTGTTGCTCCCGGACAGGAAGAAGCCTACTTGCAGTCTTTGGAACAATGTGACAAAGCGAAAATGGTCAGGACAGAACAGGATGAAATTATGAAAGAAGAGAAGCATGAAACTGTTGTTCCTGCCAATGATGCGGAACAACATGTACAAACGATACAAAGTGCGCAAGTAGCACAGGGAAACGGTTGGGGCGGACTGCTTGGTATGCTGGGACTGGATGGCATAGGTAATATCACAGGCAATCTCGGTTATGTAATGGCCATGCTCCCTGATGTTCTACTGGGAATATTCACAGGCAAGACAGAATCATTGCATTTGGAAGACAATATGTTACCGATAGCGAGCATTGTGGCGGGTATGTTTGTGCGTAACCCGTTGCTGAAAATGCTCCTGATAGGCCTGGGAGGTATGAACTTGTTGAATAAGGCAGGACACGAAGCCTTGAAAGAACGAACAGAGGGAAAACTGAACGTAACAAATGAGAACAATGTGCAGTACCGACGCTATACAAATGAAACTCTGAACCCACGTATAGTAAACCCTGTATTGCAAGATAGTACGTTGATTGCCACGATAGACCGAGTACCGTGTACCATCCAGTTGTCACCGATTGTAGCAGAAGCCTACCGTACCGGGGCATTGCCTTTGAACACGCTGGCAAATGCTGTCCTTGCCAAGAACGACCAGCTTCGCCAGGCTGCCGCACGGAATTATGAGGACGGAAAACTGGAAACCATCGTGCGCCCACGGGGTATTCAATAATCCTATAATCAAATAAACGATGAAAGAAAAATCGCAAATCGAAAAGAAAGCCGAGGAAAAACAAATCACCTTGCTTTCTACGGCTTTGAGTGAAGCCTCGAATGCCGGTGGACACTGGCTCAACGCATCAGGAAAGGGATACCCGCGCTTCTATCCAAAGGGTGTTTCTGTCAGCGCATTCAATGCACTATTCATGACGCTGCATTCTGATAAAAATGGATGCAAAACCAACCAGTTCACGCTATTCAGCGATGCCAAGGCACAAGGAGCCTCGGTGCGTGAGAATGAGCAAGGCGTTCCATTTTTGTTTTATAATTGGAACAAGTACGTTCACCGCAATAATCCAGAACAGGTTATCAGTCGTGATGACTACATGAAACTGTATGAAGAGGAACAAAAATTATATAAAGGTGTACATAACCGTGAAATTCGCACTTTGTTCAACATTGACCAGACGACACTACCCTACGTGGATAAGGAGCGATACGAAACGACGTTGCGGCGGTATGGAAGTGCAGTGGAAAGAGGATATACGGAAGCTGACAACCGACGGTTGCATATTCAATTCAACGACTTCCTACTGAGGATGCGAGACAACCTTGTGCCTGTTCGTTTGGATGGAAGCGGTGTACCCCACTACGAAACAGATAAGGATGCGGTCTATATGCCGCGACAAAGAGAGTTCAGACATTATCACGACTATATACAGGAAGCCTTGCGGCAAATCGTGAGTGCTACCGGACACCAACAACGATTAGCGCGTGAAGGTATGGTGATGAAGAACGGTGTGGCTCCTTCGGAGGATGCTGTCAGACAGGAACGGTTGGTAGTGGAACTGGCTTCAGGGATTAAAATGTTGGAACTGGGGTTGCCAGCACGGTTGTCTGAAGAAAGTCTGAAGACAGTGGAATACTGGTGCCGGGAGCTAAAAGAGAACCCGAACTTGATGGACGCTCTCGAAAGTGACGTAAACAATGCCATCGAAGTAATCAATAAAGCGGAACGGGGCGAGAAAATCGAATACGCCACCATGCGCAACCGGCGAGACACTTCAACCATGCAGGAGCAAATGCCCAAACATTATTTTGTGTCGAACGAGATTCGGCAGCATCCGGATAAAGAAACGAAAAAAAATTGTGCTTGTTATTGACCCACAGGCAAAAACCGCAGATGTAATTCTTCCAGCAGGGGCTTCTACAGAGGCAGATAACGAGATACCGGGAATGAACAAGGGACGTATCATGCGAGCGTTGCAGAAAGATGGAATCGAGCAGGTACGCTTCTACAATACGGATGGTGCATTAGGTTATCGACCCGATGACAGTTATTTTGCCGAGAAGATAATTATGCTGGCCCGGCTGAAGAATTGGGCAATGGAGAAGCTCTCCACACTGGACGTGGCGTCAGCGGTCAAACAGGCGAATGAGATCGGATTTGACCACGTAGAGATGATTCAAGATGATAAGAAACGATGGGCACTTTATATCAAACCCGAAAATAAGAGCGGATATAGCATCTATCCTGATAAAGAAGATATAAACCGCTTCTTTTCAACACTCAAGCAAGCAATGGATAACATCGGTAAGGTTCGGATGGAACTGGCGCACAAGTATTATGCGCTGGCCGAGGTCAAACCTGACCTGAAGGTGGATTTGTTCAGCAGCGAAATGCCGGAAATAGACTTGAACCGTATCCAGCGTGTTTCGGTTTTCAAAACCAAACAAGACGGCATACAATGCGTCGCAACTATTGATGGGCAGAAACAGCCTGCCCGAAGTGTCACTCCGCAACAGTGGCAGCGGATGTGGATAGCGGAAGAGCGTGACAGCTACAAACGTCATTTGGCAGCTACCTTATTCGCAGACGTACTACAAAAAGGACAATCGCAGGAGGCACACACCGGAGAGAAACAACAGAAAGAAGCAGAGTTGTGGCCGATAGAAACGGTAGCGCAGGAACGGACGGAATCAGACAACAAGGGTATTTCACCGGAACGGCAGTTGTGGGACAAACTTAAAGCGAATCATCCCGATGCCTTGCAACTGCTTCGCACGAAAGATGGTTATCGGCTCTATAACGAAGATGCGGTACAGGGTGCAAAGATATTGGGCATAACCCTAAAAGAGTATCCGGAAGGGGACATTACGGCTTCAACGGAATTTTCAACGGAGCAGCTCGACAACTATCTGTCTAAGCTCGTCCGTGCCGGGGCACGGGTTGCTATAAGTGACATGGAGGAACAAGAAACACACAGAGGTTTTCATAGATAAGGAGTAAGGAAATGAGCAAGAACCAACAATACGCAATGAAATATGCAGAGTATGCTATGGAGCAGATGCGCCGGTACGGAATCCCCGCATCCGTGACGTTGGCACAAGGCATACTGGAAAGTTCCAACGGGCAAAGCCGTTTGGCGCAAAACGAGAACAATCATTTTGGCATCAAGGCTACGCCTGCATGGATTGCCGAAGGAGGAAGGTATGGTATATATACTGACGATAAGCCGAATGAGAAGTTTTGCAGTTATGACAGTGTGGGTGATTCATACGAACACCACTCCCGTTTTTTAAAAGAAAACAGCCGCTATGCCCAATGTTTTGCACTTTCGCCCGACGATTACAAGGGTTGGACACAAAATATCGAACAGGCCGGTTATGCCACAGGCGGAGAATATGCCGAGAGTCTGCAACGGATTATAGAGCAAAATGGCTTACAGCAGTATGACAAACTGGTGATGCAGGAAATGGAGACACAGGGTAAGCGGTTCGGTACGGAACATAATCCTCTCCGAACGTCTGAAAATTCAGAGTATGGTGCGAAGTACTCATTCCCGGTAGAGCGTGAAGAGTTTCTTTTTGTTACCTCGCCTTTTCGGTATGCGGCAAGACTCCGATGGACAACACGAAACAACAGATGCACAAGGGAATTGATATCCGTTGCAATGGCGATGCGGTACTGGCTACTGAGAACAACGGGAAGGTGGTGGCTGTGAATCAGAATAAGAACACGCCCGGTGGAAAATCGCTGACTGTGGAATATACCAGAACGGATGGCAGCAAGGTACAATGTACTTATATGCACCTTAAGGAGGTTACTGTAAAGGTCGGTGATGTAGTACAAGCCGGTGGGAAGCTCGGCACATCGGGCAACACAGGTACACGTACAACGGGCGAACATCTACATTTCGGCGTGACAAACTTCTATGCAGACGGAACAAAGCGTGACATCGACCCTGCGGCTTATCTGACTGAAATCGCACAGAAAGGTAATATCAAATTGGAAGTGTTGCACAACGGGAACAGCCTGCTCACCCGATATAAAGGAACAGAAGAGAATGCCGCCGGCAAAAACCTTTCGCCCGACGGATGGATGAAGAAGTTGCTTTCGTCAGAGGATAGCGGTGTGGGAATGTCAGGATGCAATGACCCTATAGTAGAGATGGCGATGACAGCCTTTAGTTCCCTTATGCTATTGGCCGTACAAATCGACAACAAGAACGAGGAGGAGCAAAAGACTGCCATATCCAAACAAATGGATAGTGGACGCATCAATCTGAAATCATTATTACCGGGCATGAAAAACTGCGAACTGGCAATCAGTGAAAATGGAAAGGCTATTCTGCGAGTGAACAATGGAGAACTGCGCATGTCACGTGAGTTGACTACTGCGGAGTTAAGCCGTCTGTCGGCAACACTGAATAACAATACTCTCACAGAAGAAGCCAAAAGGATACGTGTAACCGGTATGCTGAATACGGTTATCCTCTCGGAAGCGGCTTCACAGAATTTTGAACAAGGGATGTCCCAACAGCAGGGACAGACAGAGAACCTAAAAAGATAGAAGCGTGGCGATATGGTAAAATGCGTGATGATACAGCTATGCAGATGTCTGTTCGGACTGTCCTACCTTGCCTTGTATGTCCTGCTCTGCTACCAACTCTTCGGCTGGGTAGCAACGCTCATTATCGTGAGCGTTCAACTGTTCCTTGCCGGATGGCTGATCTGGGCAATGATACGAGCACCCGATTAAGAGCAATGATTTAGCAGTTCAACAACAAATCATGGCAACACAGTTGTCGGGTGATTATGTATCACATTAAAAGACAATAGAAATGATAAAATGTAATGTTACGGTATGTGGCGTTATCGGACGTGATGCGTCGATACGCACCAATAAGGAAGGGAAAACGTTCCTGGTTTTTCCTCTTCGAGTAATGATCCCTGACACTGACGGGAAGACTATGCCTATTGAGGTGGATGTCAGCAAAGATACTGCCGGAAAGGAGGTTTCCAAATATCGAAATGGTTCCCGCATCGAGGTTTCGGGGACAATGTATCTCAAACACCGTGGTGACAAACTTTATTTCAATCTTTTTATTAACGAAATTCGTACAGCTACGGCAGATGCGAAAGATACGGTCAAGGGCGAATTAGTATTTCGAGGTAAGGTCGGGCAGCATATCGAGGAAAAAAGGGATAAGAAAGACCAGCCTTACACAATGTTTTCGGCATTCAGTACGGAGAAAGTAGAGGATGGCTTTGAATACCAATGGGTACGTTTTTTCTGTTTTGGCAAAGAACGCGAAGCATGGTTACAGCCGGGCGTGCGAGTGGATGCCAAAGGTGAAATATCCCTTTCGGCATATAACGGAAAGCTGAATGTTTCATGCAAGGTGGAAGAACTTGTACAGTATGTAGCAGATTCGTCTAATTCCAATCAGTAAGGATATGGCCGGATATAAAAAACAGCACACGGACGGGCCGAACAGCGAAGATAAAGCATTAGACCTCTTCGCTGAAATGATGATTGAGAAAATCGAGAGTATCCGTAAGGATTGGAGAAAGCCATGGTTCACAGAAGAAGCGTTACAATGGCCCTGCAATCTTTCCGGACGCGAGTATAATGGCATGAATGCCATTATGTTGCTTATACATTGTGAAAAGGAAGGTTACAAGATTCCGCGCTTCTGCACTTTTGAGTGTGTACAACGGCTCAACAAATCCGATAAGGACAATCAGGAGAAACCTCGTGTTTCTGTACTTCGTGGAGAGAAATCATTCCCAATCATGCTGACTACATTCACCTGCATACACAAGGATTCTGGTGAGAAGATTAAGTATGATGACTACAAAAAACTATCTGATAACGAGAAGAAGGAATACAATGTTTATCCTAAGATGCAGGTATTCCGAGTCTTTAACGTGGCACGTGCGTCCGTAATGGTCGCGTAATAAATATCTCGATAATAAGAGATTAGGTTAGTGTTCAAAGTTTAGAAATAAACAATAGACCTATCCCCGACTGACTTACTCGGAGAGGAAACTCAAAGAGGAACACAGCACGTCAGTAAAGCGATAAGTTAGCTAATTGCCATGCTACGACTGAATTGCAAGGGGAAAGACAGATATGAGGATGAAGCCTGATTGGTTGAATGATAGTTCAGTGACAGAAGTTGAAGTTGTGGCGAAAGGCAGTTATATACGCCACATCATGGTACTACAGCCCATTGCGCGAGGGCAAGTAGCAAGAACAAGCCATGACACGACCGCAGTAAGTGGAGAAAAGAACGAAAGTCGCATCCGACAATCTGTTGCCTATCGAAAGATAGACGTTATTACGTGGTTAAACGGAGATTACCTAAATCGGAACGCCGTAAGGCTATGAGGATTTGCCTCTGAATATCCGACAAGGTAACGGAACTCCCGTAGTAGTCTGAGCAAGGGAAAACCTTGTACATGGCGAAGGGGAGTAGTTAGTAACTTTAATACAAACAAAAGAAAACGAGAGATTCGTTATGAGAAATCCAGAGATTGTATTAAACACATTATGCCAGCACAGTAAGGTCTCGGACTATAAGTTTGAGCGACTGTACCGCATTCTGTTCAACAAAGAGATGTTCTTCATTGCCTATCAGCGCATATATGCGAAGCCAGGCAATATGACTCCAGGCACAGATGGTCAGACTATCGACCAAATGAGCATTGGAAGAATTGAACGTCTCATCGAAACACTTAGGAATGAATCCTACAAGCCGCATCCTGCTAAAAGGGTGTATATACCAAAGAAGAACGGCAAGAAACGCCCTCTTGGTATACCATCCGTAGAGGACAAGCTTGTGCAAGAGGTAGTTCGGATGATTCTTGAAGCCATCTATGAGGGGCACTTCGAAAGCACCTCTCATGGTTTCAGACCTCATAAGAGCTGCCACACAGCTCTGACAAGCATTCAAAGGACTTTTACAGGTGCAAAGTGGTTTATTGAGGGAGACATAAAAGGCTTCTTCGATAACATAGACCACGATGTACTCGTCAGCATTATGCAAGAGCGTATTGCAGATGAAAGGTTTCTTCGTCTTATCAGAAAGTTTCTCAAAGCGGGGTACATCGAAGACTGGAAGTACAACAACACGTATTCGGGAACTCCTCAAGGTGGAATAATCAGTCCTATTTTGGCAAACATCTATCTTGACAGGTTCGACAAGTACATGAAAGAGTATATTTCACACTTCGACAAAGGGAAAGAAAGGGCTCACAACAAAGAATACTGTTGTCTCAACACGAAAACAGTAAACCTAAGGAAGAAATGGAAAGCGGAAACAGATGAAACTGTAAAAGCAGAACTGTTGATGAAAATAAAAGCCATGCACGAAGAGAAAAATAAGATGACATACAGACTTCCAATGGATGAGAATTATCGGAGATTGAAATACGTGAGGTACGCAGACGATTTTCTGATTGGAGTTATAGGGTCAAAAGCAGATTGTGAACGAATCAAGGCAGACATCACAGAATATATGATGAACAACCTTAAACTCGAACTTTCTGCTGAGAAGACACTCATAACTCACGCAAAAGAGAACGCTAAATTCCTCGGTTTTGACATCACCGTTAGGACATTGGATGTGTTTAAAAGGAACAGCAAAGGAATCAAAAAGCGAGAATTTGTTGGAAAGGTCATGCTTATGCTCTCTTCTGAAACAGTGAAAAAGAAGCTTCTTAGCTACGATGCTGTAAAGTTTACGAACGTAAACGGCAAAGATGTATGGAAGCCAAAATCACGGGAGAAAATGGTCGGTATGAAACCCGAAGACATCCTTGCACAATTCAACTTGGAAATCAAAGGCTTCTACAACTATTACTGTATAGCCAACAATGTTTCGTCAACATGTGCCGATTTCGGCTACATTATGGAGTATAGTCTTTATATGACTCTTGGTCAAAAATTAAGAAGACATGTAGGGCAAATCAGAGACAAGTACCGTAAAGGCAAGAATTTTGTCATCCCATATAAGGATGCAAAAGGCAAAGAACGGTTCAGAACACTCTATAAAGAGGGATTCAAACGTAAAAGCTCATTAACGGACGATTTTCTCGACCGTACCCCATGCACTATGTATGTTCCCAAACCAAGCCTTGCAGAAAGGTTGAAACAGCAAACCTGTGAAATGTGTGGTGCAACTGACACTAACGTCGTAATGCATCATATACGCACTCTTGTTGGGGTAAAGGGAGAAACTCCATGGGGCAAGTTGATGTTGTCGAGACATCGTAAGACGCTTGTAGTGTGTGAATCTTGTAATGCTATAATTCAGTTTCATGGGAAATAATGTGAGCTTACTAATGGCAAGCCGTATACACGGAGACGTGTACGTACGGTTTAGGGGCAGGTATGCGGAAACCTGCCGCCGTAAGGCGGTAAGGCGCTGCATACCGAGCCTACAGACCAACTTGCAGGAGGCAAGACCGGAGCTGTGGCAAAAACTCGAAAAGGAGTATTCGCTACCGAAGATTGAGAACGGAGAGTATTTCAGCTTCGCTCCCGTCGATGCGCTGATAAAGGACAATCTGTGGATTTGTCCGATCAAACCACAGCATCAGGATAACGCTTACTACTCTATATCGAGAAATGAAATCGTTGTGCCGGAAAAGGAACAGTTCAAATCTGGAGAGGCGTTCTATGGACACTATTCCATGAGATGACACACTCGACCGGTGCGGAAGGAGTTCTCGACCGTATCAAGCCGACAACTTTCGGCTCGGCAGAGTATGCGCGCGAAGAATTGGTAGCCGAGTTAGGCAGCGCATTGGTTGCCCAACGTTACGGCATGACGAAACATATAAAAGAGGACAGTTGTGCCTACCTCAAAGGATGGCTCGACGAATTGAAGGAATCGCCACAATTCATCAAGACAACTCTGTTGGATGTGAAAAGAGCGGCTTCTCTGATTACCCAAAAGGTGGATAAGATTGCACTGGAATTGGAGCAGAACATTGATGAAGAGCAAACAGTAGCACCGAAAGAAAAAAGTGTATTATTCTTCCGTGGCCTATCTTCAGCTTACCGATGACACGATGCGGTTGGACGCATTCAAGGATAAGGGGGACTACGAAGACTGCTGACTCTCGCCAAGGAGTATTATGACGGTAACGGCATTAACGAAGAATATACTTATTCTTCTCCCATACAGAACCGAGGAGACAATCTTTTGATTGAGGACAAGGATTTTGCTGTGGTGTACAATGGGAGTGTCGGGGGAACTTATGAAGTGATGCTGAAATTCACGGAAAAGGAAGTACGCGACCATATCAGGCGTTATGGTATCGAACATGCTGGAGATACATTAAAAGGGGTAGCCAAGGAGATGGCTGCGGAACAATTCGCTATCATGACACAACAAAAGATTCCTGCATTTGAAATGCCGAATGGTGATGTGCTGTATGTCAGCTATAATAAAGAATCCGACATGATAGATATCGGGCCGGTTACTAATGCGGGACTTGTCGCACAACATCGTTTCCCATACGACCATAATGCTTCGTTGGATGCCAACCTGCAAACCGTGAACGAAAAAGCTGAATAATATGGAGGAATACCGGGAAGAGCTACAAGAAGCAGAGTACAGCGGCGGAATGCGCCGATAAAACGGAAAAAGATGCGGAGCTGTTTGCTCCGTACCTTTTCTTGAATTTATTTTATTACTCTAACAAATTATCTATCATAGACTGTAAATTTGTTATATCGCAATACTGATTATGTCCCCCTCTGTAATCTTTCGCGTGTTGGGCTGTCCGGATTAAGAAAGAATCGAGTTCTATTTTTACACCGCTACCCATTCGGGACAAACCGGAAGAGTGACTGATGTAAACGAATTTACCGTTACGTTCTATGAAACAAGAGGTATTATAATGCCCCTTTAAGTTGAATGTTACTTTTGCGCCAACGGCTGTTGCGTACTTGGAAATCTCACGTACTAAGGCCGTTTGGAAACTGCGGTATTTTTTTGAAACATAGACTCCTGCATCTGCAAGGATTGCGTTCTGCCATTTGGTATAAAAATTCTGTGCCATATTTTTAATATTAATTCTGTAAATAATTCTCCCAATTCTCTTTGTCAATAGTTAATTTGTTCATTTCCCAATCGTATTCCACTTCCGGCATATCAGAATAAGGGAAATACACAGTGTAGCCTATCTGTCCATAAGAACAATGTAGCGGTATAACGCAAATCTCCTGACCACAATAAGGCTGTGGCGTACAATATTTCTTCCAATCAAAACGACCTGCTGCTATATTGCAGCAAAGTAATTTTAGAGTTACTATACCTTTCCAACTCTGAAAATCTTTTTTATAACCTTTTTTCATACTACTAATGTGCTATATTATAATAAACTTCGGGTTCACTTGACACGTTGTAAATCCAGCTTCCGCAACGTACCAATAGAGCATTCTTGCCATAATAGAGTTTCTTCATTCCGGTTATACTTCCTGTTATGTGAAAGTTAGGGAAACGACTGATGTCTATTTTCTGTGCATCGCATCTGTAGAGTGTTTTAGTTCTCATTGCATTTATTTTTTTAAGTTGTTTTTTATTTCCCTCTTCTTGAAGCCTTCCGACTTTACCCAAGAGGTTGTTTCATGTGCATTTTCAACGGTGGATGCAAGAACTATGAGCAAGTAACCGGAATGAAATTTTATGAATACCGGAATCTGTGATTGCGGAAGGTTACGTCAAATTTCATTTCAGGTAGCAACAGCGGTACTTGAACATCGTTTGCCACCGTACCTTTGCGCACGAAACAAACAATGGTGCATGTCGGGACTGTGAGAATGTAATACAATTAGAACAGGTAATATAGAATCGGTAAAAGAGGCTGTGAATTGGTAACAGAGGTTCGGCAGAACATGGTCTATAAAAGTAACCGGACTGTTATATAGGAAGATGATAACCACCCGCTTGAGTTGCGGGTGGCTTTAAAAAAATTATATGGAGTATCAGAAGTGATAGTCGATGACTCCTCCGATATAGAGTATCGTTCCCGGTTCAAGCGTACAGACAAACTCCATAAATGCAAAAGATTTTTCGGCAAATGACTGGTATCCCTCTCCGTCCAAATAGAAATGATACGCAATATCCAATGGATTTTCCAATGCCTTTTCAAGTTGATAAACAGGGCCTACAAACTCCAACATATTTTCCGTCGTAATAGCTTCAGCTTTCTTACGGATGTTAGTCACAAAGTTCTCTTTCCATTGTTCCACACCACCAATGTAGCGTATGGTGTCATCACCTACAAGTTCGAACATATCTTTTGGTAGAGCAGTATTGACCAAATAACGAATATCCTCCTTACGTTCTTCGTCATCTATCTCCGCACAATAGTCATAGAAACTGCCATCTCCTTGATGGAGAGTGTCTTCATTCAGATAGTTTTCTTTTTCTATCCACATTTTAGAAATCTGAAAAATTCGGCTGTGCATAATTTTGAAATTTAAATGATTAAACTTTATTCCCTTTACTTGAAGCTCTTTCGGCTTCTTGTCAGGAATGATTTTTATGCGAAATTGACAGCAAGGAAAGGATGGATAAGGCAAGTAAACAGTGAATGGAATGAAGTGGAATACCCAAATCTTCGATATGCGGAAGGCTGCCACAAGTATCCGGGAACTGTTAGCGCAGCGTTACTTGACGACCATTCTAAAGCTGTATCTTTGCATACAAAATCTCTCAGATAAGAACTGCCGATGTGCGATATAAAGAATATCTATAAAAGACTGGAGAAGCACTCTGAGACTGTATAAAAGGACTGAAGGCGACAAAGTCTCCAATCTGCATGAAATCAGAGAAGCTTATCGGATAATGATAGTTCGCTGCACGCTGTCAGCATACCGTCATTTCGTTTTCTGCATCGGATTAGTCTTAGCCTGCGGCATATTCATAGATGTTACAGAAAGAATTGTCGTTTTCATCTTTCCGTTGTTCGGCAATAGCAAGAATTTCTGTTATTGATTCGACAGACTGACCGCTTATCACCTCAAACCACTTGAATACTTCTGTCTGGTTGACAAAATATTCCTTGTACCATTTGTCGTCTGGAGTACATAGGTCTGCAATGTACTTTTCGGGAAAGTATTTACTCTCTTGGTCATTTGTCCAGTACTCCGCCAGACCCGACTCTTCCGATTGATAGAAATAACATAGTGTTGGGAATTTCTCACATACCAGTTCAAGTGTTTCATCACACGGAAACCAAGCCGTTTCCGTTGTGAATTTCAAGAATGTCAGGCCAATAAATGTGTTATACTGTTTAGAAACGGAGTACGACGAGTAAAAAAGGAATAGGACCGGTTGTGGGAGTTCGGTGGAGCATGGCTATAAGAGTAATCGGGCTGAATATACAATACAAGGAAATGCTATCCACCCGCTTTGGCTACAGGTGGATATGTTATTGTCATTCCGCACCTCTCATGATGGTGAGTTGGTCGGGACGGTTAGGAAACCAATAAGAATCACTGTCAATATATACACATCTGCCACTATTACAGAGATTCCCAAAAGCTAAGACCTCACAAGGTCCAAATATCACTCCATAATCGTTTGTAAACGCCACCATATCTCCCACACTCAAGTCGTTTTCCGTATCCATCACCTTGGAAAGGTGGTCGTAAAACTCAATACCTTCAGCTTCACGTTCTGTTTTCCAACGCAAAAAGTCTTCTTTATGACTTCTACCGGTATGTATCGGTGATAATTCAGAAGGAAAAACCTCCGCTTCCGAAGTATCAGATGCAATCAAAATAACGCTATCCTCTTCAATGTTTTCCGGAATAGAAGCCACTTGGTAAACCCCATTAGACAGACCACTATCTGGGTCATGCCAATAAAGAAGATTACCCAACTTGATAAAATCGTATTTTCCCATATTCTTTGATTTATTATTTCCCTTTGCTTGAAGCTCTTTCGGCTTCTTGCCGGGGATTGATTTTTATGCAGGATTAACAGTGGAATAAGGGCGATAAGACAAGTAAACAGTAAATGGAATGGAACGGAATACCCAACCTTCGAATGTAAGAGCAGAAGCAGGCTTGTCCTTTTATACCTTGCAATGAGAAGGGGACTGAAAGTCAATCTTTGATTTGAGGAAGGCTGCCGTAAAATATCCAGGAACCGTTAGCATAGCGGTGCTTGACAATCGTCCGGACACTGTACCTTTGCATATAAAATCTCTTCGGCCAGATTTGCCGATGGTGCGATAAGGGAATACTCAGAATGGAAAACATAAAAAGGGGTATCATATTATAGGCGAAATATATAACAGAGCTAATATAAGTCCTAAAAAAATATTTTTGCTATCTTTGCCAGCGTATTATATAATATTAAGAACATAACAATGAAAAAAACATTTACACAAATCTGTGAATTGTTCGATCAATTCTCAAAAGATGCCAACCTCCAGATGGAGAAAGGCAACAAAGCTGCCGGAACTCGTGCCCGCAAAGTATCACTTGAACTTGAAAAACTTCTCAAACAGTTCAGAAAAGAGTCACTTGAAGCATCGAAATAATTTTCATTCTGGTTCTGACAGTAGGAAAATGGCGAACTTCACGTGTACCATATCGAAAAAGCCTCTTCGCTTCACAGCGGAGAGGCTTCATTGATTATGACAAAGTTAAACATCAATTATGCGAAATTTCTATTTCGCTTTTGGAAAAAACAACTCCACTTTCGTATGTCTGTTGGCTTCCACGGGCGTATAGTCGGCAATTCCACCTTTGCTAACTCTGATAATCCGCTTGGCTGGTATTCCACGTTGTTCCAGTTCTGCGGTAATAAAACCTGCTCTCGATATACTCAAAGAATCATTGATACTTGATGTTCCTGTAGAACTGTCAGCAGCACCAGTTACCCTCACGGATAAACTGTATTTCTTAGCTACACGAGCCAGTTCGTCAAGATTAAGCCTCTGTGAGGTATCCGTCAGATGTGTCGTATTGAGAGCAAAAAAGAAATAGATGGGTGTACCGATGCACTCTCCATCAGCGTATGAAAGAACCGTGGAATCCATAGCGAGGGTGTCCTGATGGGCGGACTGCACATTTCGGGAAGCCGTGTAATTATATGATGGCTTTCCATTGTTTTGACATCGCACAGAAAGAGTCCTCAGAATACAAGATGTTCCCATTCCGTGATGCACTTGGAGTAACATCCTCCATACAGGGAAAATCTGACCTCCCATACGACGATTTTAACCATGATGGTATTGAGGAAGAACTCTATGATACCTCCTCTGAGCTCATAGCACGTCTTTCACTTCAATGCAGTGCAGACGTAAATATCTGCCGTGCAGAAGAATTAATAGAGTCTCGAATGAGTGAGATTCATGTTGATTTTAGACTGTATGAATATGAGAATGCTAAATATCCGTTTGTTTTCTACAACAATGAATTTTCTGAAGCGACTAATCTTCTTATGCATCAAGAATGCAATAATGATTACATTAACCAGAAAATCCATATCGGTGAATATTTGCATCTTGTTAGAGAAAGTCATAAAGAATTGAACTATGTTTCAATGATGCCATACATAGACGTATGGAATCTTAATGACTTCCTTGAAAGCGAGCATCTGAACTGGAAAGACCAAGAACTATTTGCTGAAATTGCGAAACAGGCAAATGGTTCCCATTGGAATACCATATCTGTTGTTTCCCCAACAGATGCCCTTAAACTGTATCTGGAGAATTATACAGATTCCTTGGACTGGATAGCTCTGTCATCACGCTATGATGATGATTTCATCGTTGAGACCGCTACTAGATATCCTTGGGATTTTGAAAGTCTGTCGGCAAACAGAAGTATTGATTTCGTCAAGCGTCTCATTGTCATCCCTAAGCTCCATGAAGGTGTAGACTGGGATTGGGAATCTATTTTGGAAAGACTTGATGATGAGTTTGTACTTGAAACCATAAATTTTATTCCATACGATATGTACTCTGTAACAGAGAAATACATATCTAAGTATAATTCGATAATAGCAAAATTCCCTGAGAGAAAATGGAACTGGGAATATATTTCGACAAATGCTGGTCTTGACTATGTATTACAGAATATCAATGCGTTTGCAAAAGATATTCATCTGGACGTAATTATGTCAAGGGCATTTACCTCTGTGGAATGGGCAGAAGCATATTGCAACTCAAGCGAATTTGCTTTTGCTGTAATTGAAAAAAAAGAATGGTTGCAGAATAGGTATAATGCAAATTCTGCTGATTACATTTGGACAATTAAAGTTATTGATTGGCATGAGAAACTAGGCTTTATTTCATGGAAGTCGGTTAACAATTCTGATGGATTTGAATGCAATAAAGGAGTCGTTTGGAATAGTACGACATTTGAAAAATATCACGATAAGGAGTTCTCTGTAAAAGGTTTAAACCATATCACATCATCTATTACAGAGGTAAGGATAATTGACATTTATCCTGATTTCAAATGGGTCTGGTCTATTCTCTCTGCGCGTGACATCGTTGTTTCTGACATTGAATTTATCAAGCAGCATTTAGCTTTCATCACTTACTCTAAGGCTATTCCGTTAATAGCAGCAGAAAACCTATCTCAGCTGTATGCAATAGATGAATTCAAACAGTTAGTTACAGAACAGGGTGCTTGGAATAAATTAACAGCTCATATTGAGAAGAAAACCATTCTGCAAAATATAAGCGACTCAAATTGGGACTGGAGTATTATAACTCAGAATTTCTGTGATACGCTTAATTTTGCGGCTCTCTCTAAACTGAATGTTTTAGATCGTCTTGATTGGGATTACATCTCAAAGAATGCAGATATTGATAAAATCAAGAAGAATCTTGATAATTACGAAGACAAATGGAAATGGGCTACATTAACCACTCGTCTTGATCATGATTTTATTGTAGAGAACCTTCCTGAATACTACCTACTTTGGGATTGGGAATATATAATAGAATCTGTTCTTACTGAAGAAGACCTTGCAAAATCTGAATTAAGAATACAGATTGCAATCATTCTGTCAATGCTCGAAAAAGAAGTTAGAGCTTCTATTTGGAGCAAGCTTACAGCTCGATATTCAACAAATGATATTCTGGAAATAAACAGAAATAATTCCCTGCTGATAAATAAACAAGTTTCTTATGAATGGGATTATTCTGATTTATATAACAGAAGTGATTTTGATATTGATGGATATTTAAAGTCATATCAAGAATTTGGTATTCCTGTAGACTGGGATGCTCTTTCTGCCTCCAAATCTTTGAATAAAATTCTTTTTTGGAACAAGAAAGTTATCAAAGATTTTTTCGTATGGGAGAATGTGGTACTTGAAATCCTAGGTAACGAGGATTTCCATTGGAATTTCCAGTATCTATCTACCCTCTCATCAATTAACTGGTGCGATAATATTCTTAGAGTACGCAGTGAAGAATGGGACTGGAATTATCTTTCAGAAAACAGCAAATGTTTTAGTTATAATAGTAAGAAGCCAAATGAGATACTAACCTGAATAATTCATAGTCTCCACAAAAAAGAGAACGCCCTTCTTGTATATTTGCAAGAAAAGCATTAACTTTAAGGTGTTAAAAATAAACTTAATACCGGCGTTCTCATGTGCAAAGATACAAC
>ENA-OQJI01000034-OQJI01000034.1-human-gut-metagenome-genome-assembly--contig:-NODE-34-length-30787-cov-2.220613_pt1 | contig 30787 bp, 28 predicted proteins | sample MGYA00242602_ERZ504768 | MGnify/ENA primary metagenome ERZ504768 (study PRJEB26092, sample SAMD00036368) | human gut metagenome | host: Homo sapiens | study: EMG produced TPA metagenomics assembly of...
ACTTCATAAGCTATATCGTTATTGGTTAAGATTGTTTTTCTCTTATATACAAAGTTAACTATAATGGTATAGCTTTTTTAGTGCTATCTTATGTTATCCGTCACTTCCGATTTTAAACATAGGAACTATTTTTATTGTTTTTCAAGAACAAAATTAGTGTATTCGGAAATTCTATATTAATACTATATTTGCATTGTAGAATGTTATATTAACCTTAGAAGAAAACTTATGAAAACTTCTATTTTATATAGAAAAATACTGTATAGCGCTGACGAGTCATTTAGTTATAACAGACATATACCTTTTACTTTGCCGTTGCATTATCATGATGATTATGAACTTATATACATAGCTTCAGGAAGTGGAAAAGAATATATAAGAGATGGATTAAGTGAATATAAGGCAGGTGATTTGATGCTGATTGGAAAAAATATTCCACATTTTCATTTAAGTGATGCTTTTTATAATACAAATAAAGCATCGGAGTTATGTGATATCTTGTATTTTCCTCTGTCAATATTTCCTGCTGATATGAATAATACTAAAGAATTTTTTGAGGTCAACAGACTTTTGAAAGAAAGTTGTTATGGAGTAAAATTTCTTTCAAGTCCGCTTGTAAAAGAAGTTTGTACAGTCATGCGGGATATTGGCAGGTATCGCGGAGTGAAAAGAGTAATTTTATTGTACGAAATATTGGATATGTTGAGTAAATGTAATGAAAGAAGGGTGGTATCATCTTCAGACTTTTTGTTGACTGCTTGCAATAATTCTGTACACGATCCAATAAACAGAATTTATACTTACTTAAAATCTAATTTTAGGGAATCCATCAACTTAAAATCTATAGCTAGTTATGTTGGGCAAAATCCAAGTTCTCTTTGTCGTTTTTTCAAACAGCATACAGGTAAAACATTGTTTACTGTATTAAATGAAATAAGAATTGCATATGCGTGCAGTCTATTGTTGTATTCCGATTTAAACAATTCACAGATTGCCTATGAAGCTGGTTATAATAACTTATCTTATTTTAATAAAACCTTTAAACTGATACTTCACCAAACACCTACCGAATATAGAAATAATTTAAAACTGCATCATGATATATAAAAAGAAAAATCACCACAGATTGAGTACTTCATTAATAGCAGAATCAATCTGTGGTGAATATAAGCTATGTCTTAGGTTCTATTCAGCCGTTATTTATAGAATTTCGACATCGGATAAATTCCGACAGGATAGCTTGTCTTGTTTTCGATGTTTTTTACTAGTACAGGAGTTTCTCCGCTACAGTCGTATACCAGCAGGTTTCCGTTTGAAATAGTTGTTTCATAATATTCATCCGAAACGGCAACATAAAGATACTTCTTTATCGGGTCGGCTATAGCATTGCAGTTTAAATATTTGGCATTCGGAGCATCCTTTGTCAGGTCTATGATATTTTCCTCCACTTTCCATGTCTTGAGTGAAATACGGCTGACGCTGGTTTTTCCGGCACAGAAATAAACATAATCCCCCGCAAGAGCAATGCCCGGAGTATCGAAGAACTCGGCTGATATGTCGGCCGAAACTTGTTTTTCCTTTACGATTTCCCAGGTATCAAGATTTATAAATGTAAAATAACTTTTAGTAGATCCTGAACGTCCACATGTAGCAATCATGATTTCACGTTCTCCTGTCTGACATACACCACTGGTGAATTCTCCTTTGAGGTCTGGAAAGATGCGGGTTGCTTTGTTTTCTCCTTTTTTTAAACTCCAACAGTCTTGTACTGGCCCAGAATCCACCTCCACTGGTATATATATAATCGCCAATGACAACCATACCTTGAGTGCCGGCAACAGCTTCAATTGTATTTCCCTGATTACCGAAATGATAGGAATCTTCTACTATATTTAGTTCTCCGGTCGTACTGTCAAATCGGAAAAGTGCTTTCTGGTCTGAGAAAAATATGTTTTTTTCGTCGAGGACTACAATATTTCTTAGTGGAGTAACTAGTGGAAGAAATTCATTTTCGTCTAAGGATCCTTCCGGACGAGGATATTTTAGTTCATCGAATTTAAATGCTTTCTCCCGTTTCAGTGTCACGGCATCGGCTATTACCAGTGTACCGTCACCTTCGTGTTTCTGATATACATCCTTATTGGTGCTGAGAATATAAAGTTTCCCGTTATGCATATAGAGGTCTTGTCCCCCGTGACCGAAAGCCGATCCGTTGACCTTCTGGTATACATTCTGTTCGATATTTCCTTCGGGAGTAATGTAAGTCAGCGAACTGTTTTCTATGGCAGCTCCCTGATTGAGAATCAGTACTCCGTCAGGATCAGCATATCCTCCCAGATATGCAGGAGGTTCGGGATTGGTCGAAGGTGGTTGTGTACCCGGATCTTCCGGGTTGTCCGAGCATCCTGAGAAAATCAGCAGTCCGCAAAATGCCGGAACGATGAGGTTATTCAAGAGTTTCATGATTCAATGTTTTTAAGTTTACTGTTTTTATTTGCCGGGTGCAAAAAAGAATCCGGCAGGGAAGTTCGTATAGTTCTCATATTTGGCAGCAGGATTTTCTGCGCTATTGTTAAAATCGAAAGACCAGATTGTATTCTGAGTATACTGGGCAAACGATTTGATCGTGTTGATATATACATTTCCTGTTACAGGATGAACTCCCAGTCCATTATAAAGCAATCCTGCATTGTTGTCGATGGCAGACAAGTCGGTTAAAGTTTCTTCTGCATCAAGACCTGATGCAGCATTAAGTGATTCGTCTTCATCGAATTTAAGGCGGTAAATTGTTGTGCCATCTGCATAATAAATGTTGTTGTCATAACTTGCAAATGCTACTCCGGAGCTTCCTACACTCGGTTTTATACTGATTTGACGCTGAATAATCTTTTTACTTTCAGGATTAAACTTACTGATAGCCGATTTACCGAATCCGAATGACATTACCCAGATATTTCCATCTTTGGCTGCTTGAATGCCCAATACCTCATTGATATCTATATCGAGCGTGTAAGGAAATTTATTAAAAGTAGAGTTGTCATTGTCTGGCGATATTTCGATAACTCCTCCAATAAGTCCGATTTTGTATGTGTATACTTTACCGTTCATTGTTACAAAACGACTTTTGGGAGCATTGTCGGTTCCGCTGACGAAAGTTAGTTCTTTCGTGTTTGTGTTAAGGCGGTAAACTCCTTTGTTGTCGCGGATATATACATGTTCCGCATCGAGTGCGGCAATATGTGTAGGCCAGTCGAGAGTAGAAAGATCACTTCTGCTGAAAGCCATTTCCTTTTTAAGTGTCTTGGCATTTACGACAATAAGCATACCGTCGTTTTCGAATTTTGTACCTACGGCATTTTCGTCACCGTTTTGAGTGATTATATAAATTTTGCCGTCACAGAAAGCCATGTCTTGAGCTACATTACCCAGTTCTGTGCCATTGACTGTCTTATAAGCATCGTCGAAAACATATCCATCCGCAGTAATGTAGGTCAGTGAGCCATTTTCGGTTGTCATGTTACCTTCATTCAGAATGAATGTACCTTTTGTGTCATCGAAGAAATTCAAGCATTGGAGAGTTATTTCCTTCGATACTTCTTGTGCGCTTGCATTGGTTGCGGTAATGATAAGAGTTGCTTTCGATGCAGCTTCAGAAGTAGCTTTTATATTGATGCTGTTTTCGCTTTCCTTTACCTCCGCAGTCCATCCTTCTGGCAGCGTATTGGTAGCGATAGACTTGATGTTTTTTGCCGTATACTCTAATTTGAAGGTTTGATCGGGTACGATAAACAGAGGTTCTGTTTCGCTGATTTCTGTTACCAGTTCAAATTCCGGAGCCGGCTCGATGATTGCTTTGTCATCATTACTACAACTGCCGGTAAAAAGACATAGAGTCAGCAGCAATATCCCGAATAAGATATTGGTCTTCATAAATTTAGTTCTTTTCATTTTCAAAAGTTTTTAGTAAGTTGATTATTAATTCTTTATAGTCTGGCTTTTTATGCTTACATTGGTCAGGTGCAGGTCGGTTACTCCCATGATTTCAGTCGAACATTCACCCAGCCATCCGTTTTCCTGATTCACTCCTGTATGTATGCGGATGAAGTCAACTCCCGGAAGGTTTGCCGGCTGTCCTTTCGAGTCTACCGCCCAGTCGATGTCAATAGCCGATGCATCCTTGTCGTTCAGTTCATTGTCCGCATAGCCGTAACCAAAGCGGTAAAGAGCGAAGTACGTACCTTTTCCACTCTGGTCTATTCCGTTTTGAGGAAGACGTGTTCCGGCAAACGTAATCTTGTCTTCTTTTATCCATTGTGGAAAATAAGACTGCAAGTGAGTAGCGTTCATAGCCTTGTAGCCACTTCCCCCCTGATTATCTTCCCAGCGGATATACTGCTCGGTAGGAGCTCCGGGTTCTGCTGACGGACGGTAGTAAGTTATTTCATAATCCAGTATCGTCTGGGTATCGTTTCCTGCCTGAGTTGCCAGATCAATCCAGGTTTCTTTTCCGTCAGGGTAAGAACTTCCGGCAATTTCGTACCATCCGTCGTCGGGAAGTCCGTTTCCGTTTGCATCATAGCATACCTGGATGACTCCGGGTTCACTACTTCCATAATCCGATGCTCCGTTGGCATAAAACGCGTTTCCCAATACACGGAAGTCGCATAAACCGGACTTGTTTTCAATGGTATGGTCGAATCCTACAACGATATATCCGCCGAAGCCTCCCAGTGAAACCATACCCATCTTGTTATTTCCGATAGCTTCGAGTACTTTACGGTTCATATCCTCCTGAGTATCTCCTTCCTTGTATTCAGGAAGCTGGTTGACAAACTGTCCGACAGCCGGACGGAAATCGAGTACACGGGTTATGTAAGGTGATTTTTCACCTGTTGTCGGTGGAGTTTCCGGATCATCTGTATTACTACAAGATGTAAAAACTCCGGAAAACATGATAAGCGAGAAGCTTATCGCCCACATGGATTGTAATGTGAATTTTTTCATCTTTAAAAACGTTGAAGTTATTTATTGATTAATAGAATTTTTCTGTCGAAAAAGCGATGTGTGCAGGAATGTCGCCGGTACGGACTTTCCACTGGAACTTGCCTGCCGGCGAAAAACAGTAGAGATATCCCGGAGTGACATAGTTCGTGGCATCGCATACATATATTTCCTTGGTTTCCGGATTGACGGCAAGTCCGTAGGGCAATGTGATTTCCTTTTCCGTTCCGTCAGTTATGAAGCTGTGTGATACGATTTCCTGTTTTTCCGTATCGTAGACAGCATACGAAATCTGGTTCTTCCCTGTGTTGTAGTTCCATTCGGTGCTGATGGTGTACAGCCGGTTATCGTCCATGCACATTTCGCTGGCGGCGATACCCAGCTTGCCGGTTACTTTTTCCGTATGAGAGTCGATGACATAGATATCAGATCCTACACCGTAATAATCTCCGCGTGAGCTGACATAAATCCGTCCCTGCTTGTCTATTTCCATTCGGTGCAGATTGATAGCCACATCAATCGTGTTGACTACCTGAAACGATTGTAGATCGACTACCGAAACCGTACGGTCGTAATTGGGGAAACGATATCCACCGGAATTTGCCACATACAGCCGTCCGTTGTTGATAACCATCTCTTCCGGTTGATAGCCAACCACTACTTCCCGTGTAATCTGAAGTGTTTCGAGGTCTATTTCCACTACTTTTCCCGGGCGTGCGTTCGGATCTATCTGTACCGGACCGGCATACGAACTGACATACGCCTTGTCGCCGTTGAAAACAATGTAGCGGCAGTTAGGAATAGTCACGCTGCCGATATGCTCTGCCGTGTGCACATTCATCACCTCCACAAAGTTGGAACAGTTCACTACGACATACAGCCGGTTGCCGTAAATGCCGATATCGTTGCCCACATCCCCAAGCTCCTTCACCACATCAGGGTTCCGTTCCGGATAAATATTGCGGAAATAACTTCCTGTACGTGCGTCAAAATGACCGATTGTACACTTGTTGCTTCCCATATTCCCTTCGTTGACAAGAAAGAATCCTTCTACAGACTGCGGGTCCGAAGGCATGGTGACATATTCCACTTCCGAACGAATCATCGGAAGTTCCTGACGGCATCCGCTCAGGAAGCATAAAATCAGGCAAACGGTCAGGTAAAAACGATAGTTGTTCATGGTCCGAATGATTAAAAGTTATATTGGGCAATCAGCTTGAAGTTGGTTCCGGGCATCGGATAGCAGGTCACTACCTCATATTGCTGATTCAATAAGTTGTTTACTTCCAGCGTCAGTTTCAGGTCACCCTTCCATACCTTCAGTCCTTTGGAAACCGAGAAGTCGCTGGTGTACCACGGCAACTGATAGTTATAAGGAATATTCGCCTGCGAAGAATAACGCTCTCCGGTATAGATAAAGCTGTAGCTGGCTTCCCATGAGCGCCATTGCAGGTTTACCACAGCCGAACCGCTGTGCCAGGGGATATACGGAATCTGCCCTCCGTAAAACTCACTTTTAGGGTCGGTAAAGTCCTGTGCCCGCTGGTAGGTATAATTGATCCGGTTGCTTACCGTCAGCTCACGTCCGATCTTCCAGCCGGTCTGAAGCGCAACATCTACCCCTCTGATTTCCACATTTCCCAGATTGACCATCGTCCAGCGGAAGAAATTTGATGTAGGAGTGGCTACGATTTTATTCTCCACCTCATTGTAATATACGTCCGTCTGGACTTCCAGCGAGCGTAGCCACGTACCGTTGAAAGTACGGCTGTACGTAAATCCTAAGTCGTACTGCGTAGTGAACTCCGGTTCCAGATTGATATTTCCTACAAACGTATAATACAGGTCGTTCAGCGTAGGCATCCGGAAGATACGTTTATAAAAACCTCTCAGATTGAGTCCGCTTTGCGGGAAAGGCCGCCACGATACGAAAAATGAAGGAGTAAGCTTCTGCTTGTCGGGAGCAGGTGTCCCCGAACTCGTATCGTGTACGTACGTTTCGAGCAGACTGGCCTGAAGTTCTACTTGCTTGAAGCGCAAGGCCGTAGCGATGGACGCCAGCAGTGTATGCCGGCGCGGATACACAAAGTCACGCAAGTCGGCATTCAGCAGATTGAACTGATAATCTGCCGAAAAGCTTGCCTCCCACCACGGAAACAGATTAAAGCGGTTGGCTACCGATGTGTACACTTCCTGCTGGTAATAATGATTGTTGACATACATCAGCGACTCGTCTTTGTTAGGATCGGCCTGGTAATGCAGGTAGTCGTATGCATATTTTGCATTGGCAAGCAGGCTGTACCACTGTGTAAAGTCCTTCTTGAATGTACCCTGAGTAAAGAAATTCGTATCCCACTGGCGGTCCTCGTGCGAGAACTTGTTGCGGACGATAGCTCCCGGATATCCCCGTTCCGAGTTGTACAGATAAGCTTTCGCTTTCCAGTATCCCTGATTAATTCGTCCGAACAGCCCTCCTTCCACGCGCAAAGCATTCAGATCACCGTTCTGCCGTACCGCTGTCGTATCATATCCCTCCTGCATGCGGTAAGTAAACTTGTACTTGCCCGACGAGTGAAGATACTCGGCACTGAACGAACTGCTTATCTGTTCTCCAAGCTTTTGCTCCCATAGTATGGATGGATTTGCCACACCAAACGAACCTGTCTTGAACGAAGCCTTTACGTTATACTTCTTTCCTTCTTCGAACTGAGGCGTCCGTGTCTGTAAATAGATGGAACCCGACGAGCCGAAATCCTTTGCCGGCTGGAAGATGGCACTCTTTTGCCCGTTGTACAGCGTGACAGACTCCATGTTGTCGAGCGAGAATCTTCCCAGATCGACCGTACCGTTTTGTGCGTTTCCCAGCTCGATGCCGTCGTAGAACACACCTACATGGTTGGTTCCCATACTCCGGATATTCACCGTTTTCAGTCCCCCCTACTCCTCCGTAGTCCTTGATCTGTATGCCGGAAAAATAGCGCAATGCGTCGGCCACGTTGTGCGAACTGAGCTGATGAAGCTGCCTGCCCGATAACTCTTGTACCGGAAAAATCTCTTTCTGTACGGCACGCGCCGTCACAACAACCTCGTTCAGATGTTGAAGACTATCTAACTTATTTTGTGCATGTACGGGTGCACACATGTTTATACCCCACACCAGCAGGGTAAACATTACTGAATAGCAAAGTTTATTAAGCATTATGTAAAACGTTCAACCGTCCTATCCCCCGAGTTCGGTTAATTAATAAAAACGATGGCAGGTCTTCTGACTGACTCACACGCTTTGACACCTTCCCGGTTTTATCCAGTGGCAATGAGTAATTGTCAACGTGCTTGATGAGCTTCACAGCAGCGGGACTGTTCGGGACTTTCACCCGATTCCCTTTTAATCCGTCGGGTCGAAACAACCTTCCGGAACCAATCGATGGCAAAGATAATTTATTTTTCTGAATTTTAATACAGTTTTTTTGTTTTGAAAATGTTTTTGTATTAAGAACTCTTTTGTCGGAGAATACCGATAATTTTAGTAGTTTTGTCTGAATGAATCATTAAATATATGCATGTATGAAAGAAATAAATGTATCGGAACTGAAAGATAACATGTTCGACGCTATCAGTAAGGAATGGATGCTGGTAACGGCCGGAACACAGGAAAAGTTTAACATGATGACGGCAAGCTGGGGCGGAACCGGTGTTTTGTGGGCAAAGCCCGTAGCCTTTATTTTCATCCGTCCCGAGCGTTATACCTACCAGTTTATTGAAGAGGGAGAAACGCTTACCCTGTCTTTCCTGGGCGAAGAGCATAAAGATATACATAAAATCTGTGGTTCCAAATCTGGGCGCGACATTGATAAGGTAGCGGCTACCGGACTGAAACCTTTTGCCACTCCCGAAGGAAACATTGCCTACGAGCAGGCACGTATGGTACTGGAATGCAGAAAACTGTATGCCGATATGATAAAGCCCGAGCAGTTTATCGATGCCTCACTGGTAAGCCGCTGGTACGGCGAAGGACATGGCGGATTCCATAAAATGTATGTCGTAGAGATAGAACATGTATGGGTGAAAGAGTGAGCATAATGCTTGTCAGAATTCCATGATAAACTCATCCAGCGAATCGTTTTCGTCCATACCCATCTTGTCGTGTTTGAGGCGGTTTTTCCGTTTCTTCAAGGCGACCTTATTGGTTTCGAGCAGGTAAAGCATGTTGCTGTTTGAGATGCCGATTTTGATAAGGCAGCAAAGCGAGATGTCCGCCTTTGTCAGTGTCGGGAACTTTTTCCAAAGCCGGTCGGTAAAGTTGTTGTAGCAGATGTTTATAACTTCCGCCAGATTGTCCTGTTCCTCGTCGGAGAGCACTACCGACCGGCTTTGTATTTTATCCTGCTGGCTCATTTTATTGAGCTGTTCCATTTTTCTGATGATTTCGCTGTGGCGCAGGATTTCCTTTCTCATGGCAGCCTCCTTTGAAGAGTATTCGCTTCTCATCTTTTCCCTTTGTGAAAGTTCTTTGTCCAGAGCTGTTTCCTTTTCGATGATTTTTTCCTGTGCAGCATGCAGGTCGATGGTCTTTTCTTGCAGTTGCAGCCTCATTTCCTTCATCAGGTCGTCTTTTGATTGCATCTGTTCTGCCAGTTTACGCTTCTCTTCCCTGCGTTTATAGAAGAATATAACAGCTACGGTCAGTACCGCCATGCAGATGGCTGTCAGTGATATATACAGTCTTTGTCGTTTGATTTTCAGCAGCTTGTTTTCACTCTGAATCAAGGAGTAGTCGTATTTGTGCTGGAGGTTTGCCACTTTAGAATCCAGCCGTTCTTGATAGATGGTATCCAGCAGTTCGGCATACCGCTTGCTGTATTCCAGCGCTTTGGGAAGATTTTTTATTTTTTCTTCGTATATACTCCAGTCTAAATAGCGGGATACTCTGAAATATGGATCATAATCTCTCGTATCCTTGCTTAAATAGAAGTGTGCCGAATCGTATTGGTTCATCTCCAGCAAGATTTTTCCCTTATTACCCCATAACGGATATAGCTCGGTGGAATCCTTTGCGAGCGATAAACTGCGGTTTACCAGTTCCAGTGCCCGTTTGTAATCTTTTCTTTCTCTTGCCGTTAAAGATAAACGGTTTAATAGATATTTGTCGTAAATTCGGTCTTTTGTAGTTGCGGACAATGTTAATCCGACATTAAATAGGCTGTCTGCACGTTCATCCTCTTCTTTTAGCAAACAACACCATCCCCATTTTCCATATAGGTTTATTTGTTTTAAGGTATCTTTCAGTAAAATAGCGTATCTGTTTGCCGTTTGATATTTTTCGATTCCCTTTTCGTAGGCATCTTCGTTAGTTAATAGACCTGCCCAGTGTAAATTGAGCAGGAACTTGAATTGATTGTTTTCTATATTCCGGCTTGCTATATTCGCCTGCTGAAAATATGAGAGTGCTTTTTCCTTTTCATCCGAATCCCTGTAATACTGTGCCAAATAGAAAAGTGTCCATGCCTTGTGCAGGGAGTCGCTGCTTGTCCGATAGTATGCTTCCGCTATCCGGAGCAGTGAATCGCTTTTCACCGGAATGTGGTTTTTTATATTGTGCCTGCGTGAATAGCAGTGCATGGAGTGCCTGTTCCTCTTTACGTACCTGCGAAATGGGTGGCATGTGTTGTAGTATCTTCCAGGCACTGTCGGGTCTTTCATACATCAGTTGCTCAATTTGCAGTAGTGAAGCATTTATCTGGTGTGTCCTTTTCTGGTAAATGCCGAGTGAAAGGGCGGCTGCGGTTGCTGTTATGATGACAATGATGATGAGTGTTTTATTTTTCATACTGAATGTTTGTAAGACTATTACAAATATAAATAATTTGATTGTTTTATTGGTGAATTGCTTGAAAATTGCTTAAAATACACCTTAAAAAGCAGTACGCGCACTCGTTCTTTTCATTGTGTCTACCTTTTTCTTTGAAAAATTATTTATTGTTTTGATTATCAATATATTGGTTCTTTGTCGATGTCTACCTTTTGTCACCCTCTTTTCCTTGTATGATGCTTGATTTTGTTCTACATTTGTAATACAAAAATCGAAGATTTGATGTATATTCAGTTAACCATTAAAAATTTAGAGAGTATTATGCGAACCCAAACAATTCATTTTTTAAGCAGTCTGTTATGTATGTTCCTGTTGTTCACCTTGTCGTCATGTAACGATGAAACCGATGCAGTTCCTACTTGGGAGGTATTCGACGGACATATTGAACAAACATACTGGGAAGGGACATTGACAGAAATGTCTGACGGAGAAGTAGAAAGATCGTCCGGAATTAAGATAGTCTTTTATGATAAAGGAAATGGCACATATACCATAAATGGTCATATCTCTGCTTTCCAGTACAGTTATGAGTCAAAAATTATGAGCATTTATGATGAAGAGCGTGCTCCTGGTAGTGACTACTCTTTAACTAAAAACTGGTGGATATTGTATTTTTCTCAGGACCAATTACAGATAAGAACTGACATCTCGGATGATAAAAACTTCAAGCAGCTTGACTTGAAGCGTGTTTACTAAGGGAGGCTTAGTTTTGTTGGATTGTCACATCTGATAATTTTGGGAAATGTCTTTATTAGTGTGATTATTGTTCTGGTGTGTTGAATAAATTAAATCATTACGCATATGAAAAACGTTTATCTAGTCGTTCTGTTTACTTTTCTTGCATGTTCCTTGCATGCCCAAGTTAAATCATTCCACGCTGAAAAGGTAGAAGTTTCCGCAGGAATAGGTTATGGCTGGTTGCTCAATTCGAATCTATCTCCGTACGGATTGCATTATCGGGGCAATTATGATGGAGGCATTCAGGGCAGTGTGGATGCCTTTTACAAGTTTTCCAAAAGGTTTGGCATAGGAGCCTTGTGCACCAGCTTCTCTACTTCAGGTAATTATTCGGTAGGTCCTGCACTGGTATCCGAAGATATTCAGGTTAACTACGTGGGTCCCCAGATGAAATTTAGTTGTGATATATCCGACCGCTGCATCTTGTCTGTCAGTTACGGAGGCGGTTATCTGTGGTATACCAATAAAGGTTGGCAGGACGAAACGGAATATAAGGTGACTGCACACTCCTGGGGAGTAAATATAAATTGCGGTGTTTCTTACCGTGTGTTGTCTCATTTGGATGTGTTTGCCAATATCGGTTGCTTTGGAACGACTGATATCAAGAAGAGCAAGGTGGAATCGCAAGGTGTAACTACCGAAGAGGAGATGCACGACCCGTATAAGCTGAGTTTCAAGAGCATCGGACTGATGGCGGGCATACGGGTTCCTTTTTGAGTTCAAGTGTGATAAATAAGCATTCCCTGTGTTGCCGGAATATTGTTTTCCGGCAGCACAGGGAATCATAATATGCAGGTAGAGGGTATTATTTCCCCCTTACTATCTTCTTTATATCGTTCAGCTTGTTCAGCGCCTCCAGCGGAGTCAGGTTGTTTACGTCCAGATTCAGTATTTCGTCACGTATCTGGCACAGTACAGGGTCGTCGAGCTGGAAGAAACTCAGCTGTACTCCGTCCTGATGAACTGTTTTAGGTTCTACTTTATGATGCGATGACATGCCTTCCTGTCGGTTTTCTTTTTCCAGCTGGTGCAGAATCTCGTCGGCACGCTTCACGATGGTCTTGGGCATACCTGCCATTTTTGCTACGTGAATACCGAACGAGTGTTCGCTTCCTCCCCGCTCCAGCTTGCGCAGGAAGATGACCTTGTTGTCTACTTCCTTCACCGAAACGTTGTAATTCTTGATACGCGGGAAGCTCTCTTCCATATCGTTCAGCTCGTGATAATGTGTGGCAAAGAGCGTACGGGCACGGGCGCGCTTGTGCTCGTGTATATGCTCTACGATAGCCCAGGCGATGGAAATACCGTCGTAAGTAGATGTACCGCGTCCCAGCTCGTCGAACAATACCAGACTGCGTGGCGAAAGGTTGTTCAGGATATCTGCCGCCTCGTTCATTTCTACCATGAAGGTTGATTCGCCCACCGAGATATTGTCGCTGGCTCCCACACGGGTAAAATCTTATCCACCAGTCCGATATGCGCACTTTCGGCAGGAACAAAGCAACCTATCTGCGCCATGAGGGTGATAAGTGCCGTCTGTCGGAGCAAGGCAGACTTACCTGCCATGTTCGGTCCGGTGATGATAATGATCTGCTGCGTTTCCGTATCGAGATACACATCGTTGGCAATGTATTTTTCTCCTGCCGGAAGCTGTTTTTCGATGACCGGGTGACGTCCTTGCTTGATATCGAGGATATCGTCGTCGGCTACCACCGGACGGATATATTTGTTGGCCCGGGCTGCATTGGCAAACGACAGCAGGCAGTCCAGACGGGCTATTTGCGTGGCATTGATCTGGATGGCGGGGATGAAATCGGCAAGCTCTGCCACCAGTTCGTTGTACAGACGGGTTTCCAGAATCAGAATCTTGTCTTCCGCTCCCAGAATCTTCTCTTCGTACTCTTTCAGTTCCTGCGTGATGTATCGTTCTGCATTGACCAGTGTCTGCTTGCGTATCCAGTCGGCCGGAACCTTGTCTTTATGTGTATTTCTTACCTCGATGTAATAGCCGAACACGTTGTTGTAGGCTATTTTCAGGCTGGGGATGCCTGTCAGTTCGCTTTCGCGCTGTTGTACTTGCAGCAGATAATCCTTGCCCGAGTAAGCAATGTGACGCAGTTCGTCCAGTTCCTGATTGACTCCGTCAGCAATCACTCCTCCCTTGTTGACCAGCAACGGAGGATCATTGTTTATTTCTTTGGCAATCTTGTCGCGGATGGAAGCGCAGAGGTTCAACTGTTCTCCTATTTTTCGCAGGCTTTCGTTGTCGGCATTCAGACAGGCATTCTTGATCGGCTCTATCGCCTGTAAGGCTACTTTCAACTGAACGACTTCACGCGGAGAGATACGTCCTACGGCAGCTTTCGAAACAATACGTTCCAAATCGCCTATCAGATGTAATTTCTCTTCGATAAAATCCTTGAAATCCGGTTCGCGGAAGAAATATTCCACTACATCCAGTCGTTCGTTGATGGGCTTCACGTCTTTCAGCGGGAAGACAATCCACCGCTTCAGCAGGCGGGCTCCCATTGGACTGATGGTATGGTCGATGACGTCGAGCAGGCTGGTTCCGCCTTCATTCATACTGCCTATCAGCTCCAGGCTGCGTACCGTAAACTTGTCGAGGCGTACATACTTGTCTTCTTCGATGCGCGCCAGTGAAGTGATGTGCCCGATCTGGTAATGCTGCGTCATATCCAGATATTGCAGAATGGCTCCGGAAGCAATGATACCATTCTTCAGATGTTCCACTCCGAAACCTTTCAGGTTCTTGGTTTCGAAATGTTTCAGCAGCTTTTCACGGGCAGACGCTTCGGTAAATACCCAGTCGTCCAGCTCGAAGGTAAAGAACTTACTGCCGAAGTTACCTTCGAACATCGGTTTCTTTCCCCGTTCGAACAAGACTTCTTTCGGGGCAAAATTATTCAGTAACTTGTCGATATAGTCGAAAGGCCCTTCAGCGGTAAGAAACTCTCCCGTCGAAATATCCAGGAAAGCGACGCCGCAAGCTGTCTTGCCGAAGTGTACGGCAGCCAGGAAGTTGTTTTCCTTATACGATAACACATTATCGCTGATGGCAACACCCGGAGTGACCAGTTCGGTGATACCTCTTTTTACCAGCTTTTTTGTTGTTTTCGGATCTTCCAGCTGGTCGCAGATAGCTACACGTCGGCCGGCGCGAATCAGTTTCGGCAGGTATGTATCGAGCGCATGGTGCGGAAATCCTGCCATCTCCACCGTTTTACCCTGTCCGTTGGCACGTTTGGTCAGCGTGATTCCCAGGATTTCGGAAGCTGTTACGGCATCTTCCGAATACGTTTCATAAAAGTCGCCACACCTGAACAGCATAACTGCATCGGGATGTTTTGCCTTTAAGTCGAAATATTGTTTCATCATGGGGGTTAATACCACGTCATTGTCCTTAGCCACGGTTAATCCTTTCTTCTTAGTTATTGTTTATAATCACGTTGTAAAATCGGTGCAAAGATACGTAAATATTTTTAAGGGAGGTATATAAAAGAAAATCCCCGAAAGAATAATCTTCCGGGGACTCCTCGTGGCTGTTTTCCGTTGGACTACCAGGATTCGAACCTGGACAAACAGAACCAAAACCTGTTGTGCTACCATTACACCATAGTCCAAACTTTCTTTGTTTTCTCTCGAAAACGCTGCAAAGATAAGTGATTTATCTAATATATTCCAAATTATTTTTCACTTTTTTTTCTCTTCATGCTTTAATCCTTATCTTTGCGAAAACCATAAAATATATGTTCATGAAAAAACTGTTAGTAACTTTAGCTTTGGGAGCTAGCTCTTTTTCAGCATTTGCAATCACTCCGCTTTGGCTGCGTGATGTAAATATTTCTCCCGATGGTAAAGAAATTGTCTTTTGTTATAAGGGGGATATTTATAAAGTAAAAGCCGCCGGAGGGGAAGCTGTGCGCCTTACTTCTCAAGATTCGTATGAGTCGAACCCTGTGTGGTCACCCGATGGTAAGCAGATTGCTTTTGCCAGCGACCGCTTCGGGAATTTTGATCTGTTCATAATGCCTGCCGACGGAGGCACAGCCAAGCGACTGACTATGAATTCAGCTTCTGAAATACCGTCGACTTTTACTCCTGACGGAAAATACGTTGTGTTCTCGGCTTCTATTCAGGACCCGGCTTCGAGTGCGCTTTTCCCGAAATCGGGAATGACTGAGCTTTATAAAGTACCGGTAGCGGGCGGACGTACGCAACAGATGCTTGGTACACCGGCTGAAATGGTTTGCTATGCTCCGTCGGGCGATTTCTTCTTGTATCAGGATCAGAAAGGAGTAGAAAGTGAATGGCGTAAGCATCATACATCGTCCATTACTCGCGATGTATGGATGTACGATACAAAGACCGGCAAGCATACTAACCTGACTGAAGTAGCTGGTGAGGACCGTAATCCGGTATTGAGTCCTGACGGCAAACAGGTTTATTTCTTGAGTGAACGTAATGGCGGATCGTTTAATGTCTATCGTTTCCCGTTGGATAATCCGAAAGAAATACAGCCTGTCACCTCGTTTAAGACTAATCCGGTGAGATTCCTCTCGATGGGAAATGACGGAACGCTTTGTTATACATACGATGGGGAAATCTATACACAGCCGGTGGATGGAAAACCGAAAAAGGTAGCTGTTTCGCTGGTTCGTGATGATGAGGAATTGCCTGTTTCTTATAGTTTCACTCGTGGAGCTTCGGAAGCGGTTGTTTCTCCCGATGGCAAGCAAGTAGCGTTTATTGTACGTGGAGAGGTATTTGTGACTTCTGTTGAATATGGAACTACCAAACAGGTTACTCATACTCCGGAAGCAGAGCGTGGACTTTCTTTCGGAGCAGACAACCGTTCGTTGGTATATTCCAGCGAAAGAAACGGTAAGCGTGATTTGTATATTGCCAAAATCAGCCGTAAGGAAGATCTGAACTTCCCTAATGCTACTCTGATAGAGGAAGAGCCACTGATACATGATAAGAAGCTGGAACGTGATTATCCGCAGTTCTCTCCCGATGGTAAGGTAGTTGCCTTTATAGAGGATCGTAATCGCTTGATGGTCGTTAACTTGGATACGAAGAAGATTCGTCAGGTAACGGATGGTTCTACTTGGTATACCCGTTCCGGAGGATTTGATTATTCTTGGTCGCCCGACGGCAAATGGTTTACACTTGAGTTTATCGGAAACAAGCACGATCCGTATTCGGATATAGGTTTGGTGAGTGCTGACGGAAAGGGACAGATCATTAACCTGACAAACAGCGGCTATACAAGTGGTTCTCCACGCTGGGTGATGGGTGGAAATGCCATCTTGTTCATTACCGAGCGTTACGGTATGCGTAATCATGCTTCATGGGGTTCGCTGAACGATGTGATGATAGCTTTCCTCAATCAGGATGCATACGATAAGTTCCGCCTGAGCAAGGAGGATTACGAATTGCAGAAGGAACTGGAAAAGGAGCAGGAAAAAGCTGCCCAAAAGGATGATAAGGCTTCTAAGAAAGACAAAAAATCGGACGATAAGGATGCCAAGGAAGAAAAGAGGGTGAAGGATATTGTGGTAGAAACGGAAGGTATCGAAGACCGTATCATCCGTCTGACTCCGAATTCTTCTGACTTAGCTTCGGCCATTATCTCGAAAGATGGGGAGAAATTGTATTACCTGTCAGCATTCGAAGACGGGTTTGATATGTGGAAGATGGATCTTCGCAAGCGTGAAACCAAGTTGCTGCATAAGATGAATGCCAGCTGGGCTGACATGGAAATGGATAAGGAAGGTAAGAATATCTTTATCCTGGGCGGAGGTACTATGCAGAAAATGGATGCTTCATCCGAAGGACTGAAGCCGGTTACATTCAATGCCCGCATGAAAATGTTGCCTTCTGCCGAACGCGAATATATGTTCGACAATGTATACCGTGAGGAAAAGGCACGTTTCTATAACGTAAATATGCATGGAGTAGACTGGGATGCCATGACTGCTACTTACCGTAGGTTCCTGCCACATATCAACAATAACTATGACTATGCTGAAATGCTGAGTGAACTGCTGGGCGAACTGAATGTTTCTCATACGGGAGGACGATATTATCCGGATATGAAAACGGAAGCAACTGCCGAACTGGGACTGTTGTACGACTGGGATTATACCGGTGATGGTCTTCGCATTGCTGAAGTGATAGAAAAAGGACCGTTCGACCGTAAAACGACTCGTGCGAAAGTTGGAACCATCATCGAGAAGATTGACGGTGAATCCATTCAGGCAGATCAGGACTATACATCGTTGCTGAATGATAAGGTCGGAAAGAAAATTTTGGTTTCATTGTACGATCCACAGACCAAAGAACACTGGGATGAAGTTGTACGTCCTGTAAGCAAGGGAGTGCTCAGTGATTTATTGTATCAGCGTTGGGTAAAACAGCGTGCAGCCGATGTAGAAAAGTGGTCAAACGGTCGTTTGGGCTATGTGCATATCGAATCGATGGACGATGGAAGTTTCCGTACGGTTTATTCCGATATTCTGGGCAAGTACAATAATTGTGAAGGTATCGTCATCGATACACGCTTTAACGGAGGCGGACGTCTGCACGAAGATATCGAGATATTATTCAGCGGAAAGAAATACTTTACTCAGGTAGTCCGTGGACGCGAAGCCTGCGATATGCCGAGCCGCCGCTGGAACAAGCCTTCTATTATGGTGCAGTGTGAGGCAAACTACTCGAATGCACATGGTACTCCGTGGGTATATAAGCATCGCGGTTTAGGCAAGTTGGTCGGAGCTCCTGTTCCGGGAACAATGACTAGTGTCAATTGGGTGAGAATGCAAGATCCGACACTGGTGTTCGGTATTCCTGTAGTAGGTTACCGTTTGCCGGATGGAAGCTACCTGGAGAATGCAGAACTCGATCCTGATATCTACGTGCTGAATGCCCCTGAAACAATTGTCAAGGGAGAAGATACACAGCTGAAGGCTGCGGTAGACGAATTGCTGAAGGAAATAGATAAGAAATGATATCAGACTATGGTCAATAAAAAAATGCGGTGGATTACACCGCATTTTTTTATGTCTGTCTGCTTCAGGCAGGTTGATTGTTTTTGTTTTGCAAGTAAAGTTCGTCGATGATTCCGTCCGACAAGCCGATAACCGGAACATGGATATAAGAGGCTCCGATAATATTGGCGATAGTCAGGAAAATTTCACCAGCCGGAATGATTACATCCGCGCGGTCGGGTTTCATGCCGAACTGTTCCATACGTTCTTCCAGAGAAAGCGCTTTCAGGCGTGTGTGCAACTCCTGTAAGACGGAAACCTGCATGGTCATTTTCTTCTTGTTCTTCTTGTCGGCAAGGCGGTATAGCTTATTGATGTTACCTCCCGAACCGATGATATTGGTCTGCGGGTACGACTTAGCCAGTTCGGCCAGATCATTTTTCAGACGTTCCCATTCACTGTCCTTCACGGCATTGTTCAGCATACGTACCGTACCGATGTTGTACGACCGGCTGCAAACCAGCTGGCCTTCCGACAGCAGGTTGATTTCCGTACTTCCTCCTCCTACGTCCACATACATGTAGTTGCCCTTCTGGTCTTCCATGTGCTCTACATGATTGTTGTATATAATCTTAGCCTCTTCCTGTCCGTCGATAATATCGATATGCACACCAGTCTTTTTTTCTATCTGTTTGATGATATCCATACCGTTCTTGGCATCACGCATAGCCGAGGTAGCACATGCACGGCAGTGTTTTACATCGTAAATCTTCATCAGATGGCGGAAAGCCTTCATCAGCCGGATCATATTTTTCTCCTTTTTTTCTGAGATTTTTCCGATATCGAATACGTCAAATCCCAGACGGAGTGGAACACGCAACATCAGTACTTTAGAGAAATGAGCCTTGCCTTGCTCTTCCTTTATTTCCTTAATCAGCAACCGTACCGCGTTCGAACCTATATCGATGGCAGCATAGTTTGTTTTTCGAGTTTCGTTTTCATTCATATTTATATGTTTTCATTTAGGTAGTGATTGTATAATGCTTCCTGTGAACGGAAAGGAGTTTCTTCCTCCCTGAACAGATTCTTTCCGCTTCCATCTACAATACGTCCCTGCATGGTATCTTTAAATCCATCCTCTACGATGTGTTTCATTTCTTTCTTTATTACCGGATCGTATACAGGTGTAATGACTTCTATGCGGTTGTTCAGGTTGCGTGGCATCCAGTCTGCCGAACCGATGAAGACTTTCTCTTCTCCCCCCGATGCAAATACAAATATACGGGAATGTTCCAGATAGCGGTCGATGATACCGTTTATCCGGATATTTTCACTTACTCCCTCTATGCCTGTTATCAGTGAGCAGTTGCCTCGTACCACCAGCTGGATATCGACTCCTGCCTGAGAAGCTTCATACAGCTTGTTTACCATAAAGGGATCGGTAATATGGTTTATTTTTATTTTGATATAGGCATCCTTTCCTGCCTTCTTGTTTTTAATTTCGTTGTTGATCAGGGCAATGAACTTGTTTCTCATTTCGTTTGGCGAAACAAGCAGTTCCTTGAACTTGACCGGACTGTAAGGACGTTCGATGAAATCGAAAACTGAATGTACATCCTTCACGATACGTGGAGCAGCCGTCATCAGCATACAGTCGGTATACATGCGAGCATTACCCTCATGGAAGTTTCCGGTACTGATACATGCTATATCCGGTCCTTTTTTCATCTTGATATGCGTAATCTTTGAATGCACTTTCAAGCCTTCAACACCAAATATTACATTGACTCCCGCATCCTGCATCTTCTTAGACCAGTTGATGTTTGAGGCCTCATCAAATCGTGCCAGCAGTTCGATGACTACCGTTACTTTTTTTCCGTTGCGTGCGGCAGCCATCAGTGCCTTTACTACTTTCGATTCTTTGGCAAGACGGTATAATGTGATTTTAATGCTTTGCACATGTTTGTTCACTGCAGCTTCCTGAAGTACCCTGATAAACGAGTCGAAGCTGTGGAAAGGAACATGAATGAAACGGTCTTTCTTCTGTATCTTGGTCAGGATACTGTCGTTTCCATCCAGTTCTTTTTTCAGGATAGGAGGCCATTGAGGATATTTCAGATTACTTCTTCCACAATCGGGAAACTTCATAAAATCCTTGTGATTCTGGTAACGTCCGCTGGCTATCACCGTATCCAGCTTGTCCAGATCCATCTTCTTCAAGACACGTCTGAGCATATCTTTAGGCATGCACGCATCGTAGATGACACGCAGCGGTTCTCCACGACGACGGCTTTTTACTCCTTTCGAAATCTTTTGCAGCGTACCGGTACGCAGGTCGTTGTCTATTTCCATTTCCGCATCACGCGTAAACTTGAAGGCATAAGCCTGGAAATCCGTATACTCCAGTCCCTCGAAAACCAAAGGCAGGCAGCAACGGATTACATCATCCAGATAGATCAGATAACTTTTCTCTTCATGATCCGGCAGACGGATGAATCGTCCGCAAATGTTTACCGGAAGTTCAAGAAAGGCATAGTCGGAAATCTGTTTCGTACCCTGCTGACGGCTGACTTTCACTGCCAGATAAATATTCTCGTCATTTTCAAAGTCGAAATATCTGATAGCAGAAAACCAGATGGGGATAATCGAACCGCTCAGCTTTTCCTTGTAATATGAGCGTATGAAATCCAGTTGTTCACTGGAAACTTCGGTATCCGAAATCAAGTATATATTTTCTTTTTTTAAGATCTTCGGTAGTCTGTCGGATTGTTTCTTCGAAAATCTTGGTATATTCCGTATTTTGTTTGCTGATTTGCTTGATCAACTTTTTGGCATGTTCACTTTCCCGTGAAGTCGATTTATCCGTACATTCGGCAATACGGTTCTGAGTTGCCATTCGCACCCTGAAAAATTCATCCAGGTTGTTCGAATAAATTCCCAAAAATGCCATACGTTCCAGCAAAGGCACATGAGGACGTGCCGCTTCTTGTAAAATGCGGCGGTTGAAGTACATCCAGCTGATATCTCTTTCCAGATAAGGAAGTTCTTTTTTCTTCTGCGTCATAGGAAAATATATTTTTTTGTAAAGAAAATACATTCTTGTTACAAGTGTATGACAAAAGAAGAGATTTTTTACATTTTAGACAAATTCTTCCACCATGTACATATGTTCCTCAAAGTGAGTAGGAGCAAGACTCTCCAGTTCGTTTAAAATAATGCTTTCGGCAGACTGTACCCAGTAAGTGAATTTGAAGTTCGGCTGATACTCCTTGCTGAAGTCAAGCAGGCGTTTTAAATTGAATGTTTCGTCCACGATTCCTGCCCCGTTCTGCATCGCATCGTATGCATTGCATTCTTGTTCTATATGTGCCGGAACCATCAGGATAGGTTTCCTGAAATACATTGCCTCGCATATCGATTCAAATCCTGCCGTGCTGGCATATGCCTTGCATCCTGCCATTTGCCGGAGAAAGACCGTATCATCCAGCTGATAGAACGACAAGGTATCATCTATTCTCTTTACAGGCTCTTCTTCCCATCTGTCCCAGAAGAACCGGAGAGGTATGTCCGGATATTCTTTGTGCCACTGGTATACATCCTCGGCAAATCCGGAATTAACCATATAGCCATGGATATAATTATGCTGCGAGACTTCCTGATAGAATACATCCTGTCTTAGCAGAGGCGGTACGACATAAATATTTTGCTTCTTGTCCGGGTTCATCGAGTGGAAAGATAAGGCAAGGCGCCGGGATGCTCCCAGTGACGTAAGCCGGCTGAATAAATTCAGAAAGAACAGCTCTGTCTTGTTGATTGTGGGCAAGTGGAAATCTTTGTGCAGGAACAGATACTGGTGTCCGATACAGACTAGTGGTGCGGCAGGGCGATATAAGAAATAAGTAAATCCGGTCAGCAGTTCGTAGAAGTTGATTACGATATCCGCTTCACTTTTCTTGATACGTTGGTGTATGAAGCGCATGCTTTCAATATATTCGGGCAGCTTAAGCAGATTTCGTATCAGGCTGTATGGAATATTGGCCCGTGTATTAGCCCGTGTAGGCAGGAAGTTAGGACTTGAAAACTGTTTGATCGGAGCCTGAATGCTACGTGTGAAAAATCCCGGGAGCCGTTTCGACAAGCTTTTTCCCACCAGTACTTCGGTCACATGATATCCGTTGTTTGTCAGAAGCCTTTCCATGGCAATAGCCTGCGTAAGATGACCTCTTCCCTCTCCCTGAACAATAAATATTACTTTCATGATGCAGCAGGTATAAGTGTAAGAACCATATTCTCGTTGTTTGTATTTTCTTTATCCATGTCAGCGGAATAATACAGAATATCCCAGTTGCCCTCTTCATCCTCAGTGAGCGCCGACATCGTTTCAACCCAGTCGCCGGAGTTCAGATAATGCACATCACCTATCATTTTATTCTCCGGATGATGAATATGTCCGCATATCACCCCTTCGCACTGACGGTTACGGGCAAATTCAGCCAATACCTTTTCGAAGTCCGATATATACGAAACAGCCGATTTCACCTTCTGCTTTATCTCCTGCGACAATGAATAGTAAGGTTTTCCCTGTTTGATTCGCCAGCGGTTATACTGGCTGTTCAGCCAGAGCAGCAGTGTATAGCCGATATCCCCCAGTTTGGCAAGCCATTTCATCTGTGTAGTTACCTTATCGAATACATCTCCGTGGGTGATGAAGTAATGTCTTCCATTACTTTCCAGCATATATTCTTTTACAATACTCAGGTTGGCGAATTTCAGCGGAGCCAGGCTGTCGATAAAATCATCATGATTCCCTCTTATATAGATTACTTCTGTTCCGTAGTTTTCCATCATCTTCATGATTATTTTGAAGAACCTTGTATGTTGAGGCTTCCACTTTCCGGCACCGAATTTTTGCAGGCTCCATCCGTCTATGATGTCACCGTTCAGAATCAGCCGTTCACAGTTAGCCTGACTGAGGAAATTACATACCTGTTCTACTTTCGAGTGAGACGTTCCTAAATGAATATCAGAAAGAACAATCGTACGATAATTGCGTCGTGATTCCATGCTAAACTTATTTAATGTCCGTATTGATAAAGATTATATCCTAGATAAAACAGATACAATGAAGAGATGCAGACCATAATCAGGCAAACAGCATATGCTTTCAGCCGGTCGTTCGATAATAGATTTTTCATAGTTGTAATTTTATGCCCAAGCTTCTTGATACAGTTCATTTATTTCTTCCAGAAACTCCGACTCCATTGTTTCCAGATTTTCCAGGGCTTCTTCTTCGCTTTCCCCGTAAGCGCAACACTGTTCGTGCATGAGTGAATAGGCGTAATAACTCCCTTCCGGTGTACACGAAACTGCGTATTTTCCTGAGATAATATTCATAGTAGACTTCTTTTAAAAAACTACCTAAAAGTACTGGTATGCTGTTACGTAGAGATGTATAAGAAGTTACTTTTCTATTAAGAACGGAAACAAAAAAAATCCCTCACCCGTAAGGGCAAGGGATTCAGAATATACATATAAGGTTATAAGCCTTTTTTATTTCGCTATCAGCAAATAATAGTTCTTCTTACCACGCTGAACCAGCAAGTATTTTTCATCAAGCAGGTCAGCAGTTGTAATTTCCTGGTCGAATGCAGTCAGTTTCTCCTTATTAAGTGAAACACCACCACCCTGAACCAGCTTACGCATTTCACCTTTCGATGCGAATACAGCCGCTTTTTCAGTAAACAAGTCTACAGCCTTGATACCCGCTTCAATATCCGTCTTCGATACCTCAAACTGCGGTACACCTTCGAATACAGACAACAGCGTATCTTCGTCCAGCTTCTTCAGAGCTTCCGAAGTAGCGTTACCGAACAAAAATACCCGATGCTTCCACAGCAGCTTCGTAGTCAGCTTCAGAGTGAACCATGATAGTAACTTCTTTTGCCAGACGTTTCTGCAATACACGCAAGTGAGGAGCCGGTTCGTGTTCAGCGATCAGTGCGTCTATTTCTTCCTTAGGCAGTGAAGTAAATATCTTGATATAGCGTTTTGCATCTTCATCACTCACATTCAGCCAGAACTGATAGAACTTATAAGGCGAAGTATATCGAGGATCGAGCCATATATTTCCTGATTCTGTTTTTCCAAACTTACCTCCGTCAGCCTTTGTAATCAGCGGACAAGTCAGGGCAAACACCTCTCCTCCGTTTGTACGGCGGATCAGTTCAGCTCCGGTTGTAATGTTACCCCATTGGTCGGAACCACCCAGCTGAAGCTTGCAGTTTTTGGTTTCATACAGATGCAGGAAGTCGTACCCTTGTAACAGCTGATAAGTAAATTCAGTGAATGAAAGACCGTCGCGAGCTTCTCCGTTCAGACGTTTCTGAACAGAATCCTTTGCCATCATGTAGTTTACGGTGATATGCTTTCCTACCGTACGGGCAAAGTCAAGGAAAGAGAAGTCTTTCATCCAGTCGTAGTTGTTTACCAGTTCTGCACGGTTCGGGGCATCCGACTCAAAGTCGAGGAACTTGCCCAACTGCTTTTTGATACATTCCTGATTATGGCGCAATGTTTCTTCGTCCAGCAGGTTACGTTCTTGTGACTTACCCGACGGGTCGCCGATCATACCTGTTGCACCTCCTACCAGGGCAAGCGGTTTGTGTCCGCAGCGCTGGAAATGTCTCAACATCATCACACCACACAAGTGTCCGATATGCAATGAATCAGCTGTCGGGTCAATACCCAGGTAAGCTGTAACCATTTCCTTTTCCAGCAATTCTTCTGTGCCCGGCATCATGGTGTGCACCATTCCGCGCCATCTTAATTCTTCTACAAAATTCATCGAATGAAATTCTTAGTTTAACATAATAATTTGATTGATAGGCAAAAGTACGACTCTTTCTCTGAATAACCAATTTTATTGATTAAAAAAGAGAAGGCCGGTTGTTTCTTGTATCTCCGATACGAGCTGTTCCACCCCGATATTCCGCTGACGGGCAGCCAGCCAGTACAGTTCCTCTATCGGGCAGATACTCTCGTCCGTTTCCAGCAGCAACCTGTCGGCTGGCACGGCCTGCAAAGCCTCAACCTGATATTTTTCGCCGAACGACAGATAAAAACCCTGCCGGACAAGACTTTCTGCCAGTTCCTTTTTCCCCCGGAAGCCATGAATGATCCAGGCATTTTCAGGCTTTATCCTTTTTTTTCAGTGCGATAAGCTCTTCACTGCTTTTTACAGCATGTATCAGTAACGGAAGCCGGTGCCGGCTTGCCAGCAAAGCAATAGCCTGAAATGCCTCCACCTGCAGATCGAACGGCGTATCACACCGCTTGTCCAGTCCGGCTTCACCCAGTGCGATCACCCGCCGGTCGTTCAGCATAGACACCACCCATTCCAGCTGACGGGGATAATCCTCACGCGTAAGATACCAGGGATGAATACCCGCCGAGATAAATCTCGCCCCTTCAGGCAAAGGCACATCACGCATGCAACAGCTCAACAGGGCGGCCGAAGCATCAGCGGGCAAACGATGAGTATGAATATCTAGTAACATTCAGTAAAAGACAGTAAGCTCAGGGAACAGGGTCATATCCCGATCCACCCCACGGATGACAACGCAACAATCGCCGTATCGTGAGATACAGCCCCTTAAAAGGTCCGTGCTTTTTCAGAGCCTCTACAGCATATTGCGAACACGTCGGAGTAAAACGGCATGAAGGAGGAGTAAAGGGAGAGATACAGTTCCGATAAAAATAAATAGGAAGCAACAGCAAGTATGTCAGCAACTTTCTCATAGCATACGCTCCGCAGTAATCTGAAGTAATTTCTTGACCTTCTCTTCTATTTCGTCAGAAGCATGCAGTTCATTGTCCAGCCAGATAAAAGCAATGGCAGCTTTTTTCCCGGCAGCCTTCAGCGGATCGATAAGCAGATACTTGTGTTTACGGTACGCTTCACGTATCTGGCGCTTTACACGGTTTCTCTTTACCGCACGTTTAAAACGCTTCTTGGGTACACTTATCAGTACAGAAACAGCCGGAAGCTCCTCACCTTCTACCGGCATGTATACGATGCGCAGAGGAAAAGCCGGAAGCGACTTGCTCCCGCCTGCAAACAGCTTTTCTATCAGGATAACACTGCTCAGACGTTCTGTTTTCGGAAAGGTATGCTTTTCTTGTTCTGCCATAATAAAATAATTTAGGCACGGATTACTGTTTCATACGTGAAATCCGTATATTTCTGTAGTCCGTGCCCGAATCTAAAATTGTTTTTATGCGTTATGCTTACGGATAAACATATCCAGTGCAGCTGTCATCGACGGAGCTGCTGCCGTAGGAGCTTCCAGATCCAGGCGAAGTCCTGCATCCTTTACAGCCTGAGCTGTAGTAGGTCCGAAGCTTCCGATGGCAATATCTTTCTGTTCGAAATCGGGGAAGTTCTTCATCAGCGACTGTATACCTGCCGGGCTGAAGAAAATCAGCATGTCGTAATCGAACTTTTCTTCCGGAGTGAAATCATAACTTACAGTACGATACATGATTGCTTCAGTGTGCTGTATCTTATTCTTGTCGAGCAAATTCTTCACTTCGTCGTTATGTACGTCCGACATCGGAATAAAATACTTCTCCGTGTTATGTTTGACTATCAGCGGAAGCAGATCAGCAAACTTACCTGTTGCACCGAAGAATACCTTACGTTTACGGTATTGAACATATTTCTGAATGTACAGAGCGATTGTTTCCGACGTACAGAAATACTTCATGGTTTCCGGTATCGTGATTCGCATCTCAGAACAAAGACTAAAGAAGTGGTCAATTGCATGGCGCGAAGTAAATACAACGGCGGTATGATCCAATATAGAAACTTTCTGTTGTCTAAATTCCTTTGCCGACAAACTCTCAACTTTTATAAACGGGCGAAAATCTATTTTCACACCGTACTTCTCAGCAATGTCGAAATAAGGCGACTTCTCTGATGTGGGTTTAGGCTGAGAAACTAGAACTTTTTTAATCTTCAATGTCTTAAATTTTTAAAACCAAAATATTGTTTATATAGGTGATCCCTTTCCAAAACAGTATTAAGGGAATGATTTCGAGTGCACAAAAGTACAGAATAAAATGCAGAAAACCATAAACATGTTTGAAAAAGTTCCTGATAGACTTATAAAATAACAATATTTTAGCAAAAAGCAGGAGAAAAACGATTAAAACTTTACTTGTCTGGATACCTAAATTGAAATAAATAATAAGCAACATGACCGGAAAAAGTAAAAAACTAATTCCGCTCACCAGGTCAAAATAGGTCTGAATCCAGTAATTATTTCTTTCTTTGTCAAAAAAAATCCAATTGACAAACTGATAAGCCACCCATTTGAAGCTGATGTAAAATAAGGACATTCCGATATAGATTCCCAGCATCAGTCCGTTCGAAACCGAGCGTATCAGCATGAAATCCGTTTCGGATATGTACTCATAAATATATAGTCCGGACAATACACAACTGATAATTGTCAGCGTAAAGACATACCGGTTGCTCGAGGTAGTAGCATCATCGAACAGGCTGAACCGCTCTTTATACTGGAAGAGCGCCTTTATCCGTTGCAGCACATATTTCTTTCCGTTTTTCAGCGAATAAGAAAACAGGACGAAACAAATCAGGATAATACCGGTAACGAAAGCATCCGATCGCAACTGGTAAGGCAACGGCTGTCCCTGCATACCGGCTTTCGGATTTGCCTGTACGCTTGCTGTCAGAGCCTGGTCGAGCCTTTGCTGCTGCTCGTCCATCTTCTCGGCAATATATTTTACACCTATACGGCAGACGGTACTCATATAGCCGCAAATTTACGAATTTCTTTGCTCCACACAGGTGTATTATACAATAAATTTACAGCTTCTTCGGGTGTCTCCGCCACATGCCAGATAGCCCCATGCTCACGGCGCATGAAATTCTGTTCGATAGCCTGGTTCAGCATCTCCAGCAGCGGATCATAAAAATGGTTGATATTTAAAATAACGACAGGCTTCAGATACAGCCCCAGCTGCTTCCAGGTAATGATTTCCAGCAACTCCTCCAGCGTTCCGCATCCTCCGGGCAGTGCAATCACCCCGTCGGACATATCCGCCATGATCTGCTTGCGTTCGTGCATGGTTTCCGTTTCAATCAGTTGCGTAAGCCCCTTGTGATGCCAGCCCTGTTCCACCATGAAATGCGGAATCACCCCGGTAACCGTTCCGCCCGCCTGTAGCGTAGCATCACTGATGGCACACATCAGCCCCAGACATCCTGCACCGTTTATCAGATTAATCTTCCGTTCAGCAAGTATTTTCCCCAGCTTTTCGGCAGCATCGAAATAAACCTGGTCAATTTTAGTGCTCGAAGCACTATATACACATACATTTTTAATATCGTTCATCAGTCAGCGTTGAAGTATATCAAGACAAAAAATGAGGAATACTCCCTTCGGAATATCCCTCATTCTCTTTATTCATTTACATAACAGTCAGTTATTTAATTCCGAAAGCAGCTTTCACCTTGTCTACATAGTCCAGCTTTTCCCAAGTGAAGAGTTCTACCTCTACATCCTTGTTGCCTTCGTATGCCGATTCAAAATGCTTGGTAATCACCTTCGGTTCACGTCCCATGTGTCCGTAAGCAGCAGTTTCACTGTAAATCGGGTTACGCAGTTTCAGACGTTCTTCGATGGCACGCGGACGCATATCAAAGATTTCATCCACCTTCTTGGCAATTTCACCGTCGCTCATAGCCACCTTGCTGCGTCCATACGTATTCACGTAAATATTAATCGGACGCGCTACACCGATTGCATACGAAACCTGAACCAGAATTTCGTCGGCAACACCCGCAGCTACCAGATTCTTGGCGATATGACGTGCTGCATAAGCCGCACTACGGTCTACCTTACTAGGATCCTTTCCAGAGAATGCACCACCACCGTGAGCACCAGCACCACCGTAAGTATCCACGATAATCTTACGTCCGGTCAGTCCTGTATCCCCGTGCGGACCACCGATAACGAACTTACCGGTCGGGTTCACATGATACTTAATCTGGTCGTTGAACAACTTCAGCACTTCCGGATTATGAATTTCAGAAATAACACGCGGCATCAAGATTTCGATGACATCCTGACGTATCTTTGCCAGCATCTCTTCATCCGCCTTCAGCTGAGCCTCCTTCGAGTCGTCAGCAGGCTGGATAAACTCATCATGCTGTGTAGAAACCACAATGGTATCGATACGAACCGGACGGCGGTCGTCATCATATTCTATAGTCACCTGGCTCTTAGAGTCCGGACGCAAGTAAGTCATCACCTTACCTTCACGGCGGATTTCAGCCAGTACCATCAGCAGCTTATGTGCCAGGTCGAGCGACAGCGGCATATAGTTTTCAGTTTCATTGGTAGCGTAGCCGAACATCATACCCTGGTCGCCGGCACCCTGATTCATCGGGTCCTCACGTTCCACTCCACGGTTAATGTCAGGGCTCTGTTCGTGAATAGCCGAGAATACGCCACACGAGTTACCTTCGAACATATACTCACTCTTGGTATAACCAATCTTGTTGATTACCTCACGAGCTACACGCTGAAGATCGATATACGCTTTGGTTTTCACTTCTCCTGCCAGTACCACCTGTCCGGTAGTCACCAACGTTTCGCAAGCTACTTTTGAACTGGGGTCATAAGCCAACAGTTTGTCAAGCACAGCGTCGGAAATCTGATCCGCCACTTTATCGGGGTGTCCTTCCGACACCGATTCGGATGTGAATAAATATCCCATGTCTTTAAAATTAAAAAAGGATTAATTAAAAGTTTATCCGTGTACGGACAAGAGTAGATAGTTGTATCAGGGAAGAGTGTTATACTATGTGTTTTAGCATTTTTTTCCGTGGTTGCAAGCTACTCAAATCTTTCCACTTTTATTTTCGGCTGCAAAAATACAGATATAAATTGGAATAATTACAAAGTTATCCCTCTTTTAACATAGCTTTATATAAATTGGGCAAGCCTTTTTCTCATTTCTTCCATCGTCAGTCCCGAAACAGGGTGTACCACCTCACCGGCAATTTCCGCCAGCGGGTCCATGACGAACTCCGTTCCCCCATCAGCGGATGCGGCAGTGTCAGTTCCGGAGTCTGCATCAC